>Ga0310345_10000264_pt1 | contig 94478 bp, 83 predicted proteins | sample HC15DNA20500_MG_FD_204667 | JGI IMG/M metagenome (GOLD analysis project Ga0310345, IMG submission 204667) | Marine microbial communities from station ALOHA, North Pacific Subtropical Gyre - HC15-DNA-20-500_MG | ecosystem: Environmental > Aquatic > Marine > Oceanic | place: Pacific Ocean: North... | reverse complement strand
GCGGACTGCTTTGCTGCATCGCGTCGTCCATGAGCCAAATATTATCTACTACTAGATAGATAGGCAAGGAGAATTTAGAGAAATTGCTATGCTCGAACTCGAGCAATCGCTCTAAAGTGTTCGTAATTGCATGAATACAAAGGAGAAACGGCGTTGCTCACGAGAAATGAGCAACGCCGTCTGGCACTACGCGAATGTGATGTTTTAGCGCTTGCCGATAGTAAAAGTGATCTCACCGATACCTTCGACACCACCGCTGACGACGTCGCCGGGGTTCAGAGCGCCGACGCCTGCCGGCGTGCCGGTGAAGATCAGATCACCCGGTTCCAGAGCAACGGCTTCCGAGATATAGGCAATCACGTCGGCAACGGGCCAGATCAGTTCGGTCAGGTCGCCTTCCTGGCGCGTTTCGCCATTGACCTTGAGCCAGATCGCGCCCTTGGACGGATGGCCAATGCTGGATGCGGCATGCAGCGGACCGCACGGGCCTGACGCATCGAAGGCCTTCGACCAGTCCCACGGGCGGCTCATCTTCTTGGCGACGTCCTGCAGATCACGGCGCGTCATGTCCACGCCCACGGCGTAGCCCCACACCAGGTCGAGTGCCTGCGCCGGGCTGACGTTCGTGCCGCCCTTGCCGATCGCGACAACAAGCTCGATCTCGTGGTGGAGGTTCTCCGTCAACGGCGGATACGGCACCGTGCCTTCAGCAGCCACGACGGCATCGGCTGGCTTGGTGAAGAAGAACGGCGGTTCGCGATCGGGGTCCTTGCCCATTTCGCGTGCGTGGGCGGCGTAGTTGCGCCCCACGCAGAACACGCGGCGGATAGGGAAACGGGCCTGGCTACCCGCCACGGCTACGCTGGCCTGCGGGGCAGGCTGGATGACGAATTCGGTCATGTCTCGCTGGATTGTCTTGGGATGGGTGAATCGTGTGGGGGTGTTACTTCGCGAATACCTGGCTCATGTCGCCGAACGCCTTGAACTCCAGCGCGTTGCCCGACGGGTCCAGGAAAAACATCGTGGCCTGTTCGCCAACCTGACCCTTGAAGCGCACGTGCGGCTCGATCACGAACCGGGTGCCGGCGGCGCGTAGCTTGTCGGCCAGGGCTTCCCATTCGGTCATCGGCAGGATCGCCCCGAAGTGGCGTACGGGCACGTCATCGCCATCCACGGCGCTGGTAGCGCGGTGGCCGCACTCGTCGGGGGACAGGTGCGCCACCACCTGATGGCCGTAGAAGTTGAAATCGATCCAGGCGTCGGAACTGCGGCCTTCCGGGCAGCCAAGCAGTTCACCATAGAAGTGGCGAGCAGCCGCAAGGTCGTGCACGGGAAAGGCAAGGTGGAACAAGGGAATGGCGTTCATGGTGGGGCGTTATCTCCATGGATGCGTGAAGGCGTCGTTGATTGTAATCAGCAGAACTCGTAATATGAAACGAATCATTTTTTGACTGAGCATCGAAAATTTCGATGCTTGAATCCCGCCTTGCTCCGCTATTTCAAGACCTTTCTCGTTGCCGCCGAAACCGGTTCGTTCTCGTCCGCCGGCGCGCGGCTCGGGCTGACGCAGTCGGCCGTCAGCACCCAGATCCGCCGGCTGGAAGAAGATCTCGGCTGCACGTTGTTTGATCGATCGGGCAAATCGGTGACCCTGAGCGAGGAAGGCCGGCAGATGCTGGCGGACGCCTCGCGCATCGTTGCGCTCTACGAGTCGATGAAGGGCGCGCGACTGCAGCGCGATACGGCGCCGCTGGATCTGGGGGCGGTATCGACTGTTCAGGCCAGTCTGTTGCCGCGTGCCATGCAACGTTTTCGCGTCGCGTTTCCTGACACCCACGTCAATATCGTGCCGGGCATGTCGACGCAGTTGCTGACGCAGGTCGATGCCCGAGAGCTGGATATTGCGGTGCTGGTCAAGCCGCGGCTCGGCATTCCACCCGAACTGAAGTGGGTGCCGCTGGTGAAGGAGCGCTTCGTGGCGGTGGCGCCGAAGGGGGCGCCGGCCGACCTGAAGACGCTGCTGTCGACAGTCCCGTTTATCCGATACAACCGCCACTCGACCGGCGGGCAACTCGTGGACCGCTATCTCAAACGGCACCGCCTTTGGGTACGCGAGGGCATGGAGTTGGACGAGCCTGCAGTCATCCTGCAGATGGTTGGCGAGGGGCTCGGTTGCGCGATCATTCCTTGCGAGCTTGTGCCGCTGGCGCAGACCCCGAATGTCGAGCAGGTGCCGATGCCGGGTATGCCGATGTATCGGGAGATCGGCGTGCTGGTCCGGCAATCGGCGTTGAAGCGTGCCAGCGCGGCAGCGCTGATCGATGCGTTCGTGGCGGCCTGCCACGAACGCTAGTGTTGCCTTCCGGCGCGCTCAGGCGCCAGCCGCTTGCGGCGTGACGCCATCTGCCCGAGGGGCCGGGCGCCGTACCATCAATGCGAGCAGTCCGGCGACGATACATGCGGCACCGGCCACGTAAAGCGCCGGCGAGTAGGTCAGCCAGGCCGTGCGCGACAGTCCCGCACCGAATGCCGCCGTTGCCGCGCCGATCTGATGCGCGGCGAAGATCCAGCCGAATACCATCGCAGCACGTTCTCTCCCGAATGTGGTGCCAGCCAGCTTGATCGTCGGCGGCACCGTGGCCACCCAGTCGAGTCCATAGAACATCGCGAACACCGACAGACCGTAGAGCGTGAACTCCGAGTGCGGCAGCCAGAACAGCGACAACCCACGCAGCACGTAGTACCAGAACAGCAGCTTGCGGTTGTCATAGCGGTCCGACAGCCAGCCCGAGAGGATCGTCCCGACGAAGTCGAACGCGCCCATCATGGCCAGTGCCGATGCGGCAGGTACCGGCGACATCCCGAAATCCGCGCATAGCGCGATGAAGTGCGTCTGGATCAGGCCATTGGTCGATAGCCCGCAGATAAAGAAGGTGCCAGCCAGGATCCAGAACGTTTGTGTGCGCGCCGCGTCGCGCAACACCACGAACGGCCCGCGCCATGTCAGCGGCATGGCCGGTGCCGTGGCGGCGGGCGCCGTGCCGGGCAATTCCCCGAACGGCACCAGGCCGACGTCGGCGGGGCGATTGCGCATGAAGGCGAACACGAGGAGCGCCAGCGTGCCGCAGGCAAACAGCACCGGCAGCACGGCAAAGCGCCAGCCCATGTGTTCGATCAGCCAGGCGGCCGCCGGCAGGAATGCAAGCTGGCCGGTGGCGGAGCTGGCGGTCAACATGCCGATCACCAGCCCGCGCCGCGCCGTGAACCAGCGGTTGGCGACGAGCGCGGCAAGCACCATCGCCGTCATGCCCGACCCGATACCGAGCATCAGCCCCCACGCGATGAACAACTGCCAAAGCTGCGTCGATACCGTGGCCAGCGCCATGGCCCCGGCAATCAACGCCAGCGCCACGCAGACCACGTTGCGGACGCCGAAGCGATCCATCAGCAGCGCCGAGAACGGCGCCATCAAACCAAACAGCGCAAACCGCACCGCGAGGATCGACGAGACCTGATCCGTGCTCCAGCCCATCTCGCTGGTCAGCGGCTTGAGAAAGGCGCCGGGCAGGCCGAGCGCGGCGGCAGTGGTGAGCATCACGCTGAACGTGATGGCTGCGACGATCCACGCATAGTGGATGCCACGCCGGTCGAGCCGGTTCGATAGGGCTTGTGCAAACATGGGTCTCCCCTGGGGGCAATGAGAATGGGTGCGGCCTGCGGTCAGGCGTCTGTGGGTTCGTGGCTGGCCAGCAGGCGGTCTCGGGCTGCGGCGAGGATGTCGTCGGAAAGGGCGTCGCCGCGCGTTGCACGCGCGATGGTGATGGCGCCGACCAGTGTGGCGAGATCGACCAGTGCCGAGTCGCTGGCGGCATCGTCGCCATCCGGCGCGGTGGACTGCCAGATGTCGATCAGTGACTTGAGGCCGTGCAGATACGCATCGTGTACAGGCTTGTCGCTGGCCTCGCGTGCCACGTCGCCGGCGAGCGCCGAGGCGGCGCATCCCCGGCCTGCTGCATCCCGATGGGTTGTGCTCAGGTATTGCACGACCAGATTCCGGCGTGCCGCTTTCCGGTCACCTTGCGCCTGATCGATGCGTTGCCGCCAGCGTGTCGCCGACTCCTCGAACGCCAAGGCGCAGGCCCGGGCGACCAGCGCGTCCCGGGAAGGGAAGTGGCCGTAGAACCCGCCATGGGTGAGCCCGGCATCGGCCATGACCTGCGCGACCGACACGCCATGCAACCCATGTTCCCGGAACAGCCGGGCCGATGCCGCTTCAATGGCTGCCTTGTGCTGCTCTGCAACCGCTCGTGATGCGCGCGCCATATAACGATCTCCTTCATTCCCGATCGTGAATCCTTGCTTGACGCGAGTTTAGATGATGAACATACTTTATTCAATAGATGTTGAGCGTCATTCAAATTGCGAAATCGACATCTACCTAACCTGATCAGTGACGGGAGTTCCACTCATGTACAAGCTCTTCGATATGTCCGGCCGCGTCGCGGTCGTCACGGGGTCCACCAAGGGGATGGGTCTGGAAATGGCGCGAGCACTCGGCGCATCCGGGGCCCGGGTGGTGGTGTCTGGGCGCGACGCGGCGGTCAGCGAAAAAGTTGCCGCCGAACTGAAGTCGGAGGGCATCGACGCCACTGGCCTCGCCTGCGACATCGCCGATACCGCCAGCGTGCGGGCCTTTGCCGACCGGGTGCTGGAGACGTTCGGCCGCGTGGACGCGTTAATCCTGAATGCTGCGGGCAGTGGTGTGGCCGGTTCAATCCTGGAGCAGGGGCCTGAGGACTTCGACGCGGTGATGGCGGGCAACGTGCGCGGCAATCTCGTGCTCGTCAATGCACTGGCGCCGCAGATGATTTCCCGCAACGATGGCTCGATCATCTTCATGTCGAGCATCGCGGCACGTCGGGGATCCGCGCTGTTGCCGCTGTACAGCATCTCGAAGGGGGCCGTCGATCTGGCGATGCGCAGCCTCGCTCATACGCTCGGACCGCACAACATCAATGTGAACAGCATCAATCCGGGTCCGGTCCGCACCGATTTTTCGCGTGATGCGCTATGGGGCAACCCCGACCGCGAGAAGGCGTTGTCTGCTTCCATCCCGATGCGGCGCATTGCCGAGGCGCACGACGTGGCGGGGTTGGCCGTGCTGCTGGCATCGCCCGCGGGACGCTATATCTCCGGGCAGACGATCGGGCTCGACGGCGGCGCTACGGCCTGATCCAGGTAGCGGGCACTGTGTCCGCACTTGGCGCATTTAGCGCATTTGGCGTCAGGCCCGGGTCAGTGCCACGCCACCGGCGAGACGCTCCGACACGGCGCGGCGGACACCTTCGGGCGCGTCCTCCAGAATGCGTGGCCAATCGGCTTGAGCCTGACGCACGGTTTCCCTCGCGATCGACAGCAGGCGCGAGCGCCTGAGCAGGCCGGCGGAGCGCACCATGGCGTCGAGGTCGTCGAACGTATAGGCGCGCAGGGTCTTGTCGATCGCGCGATTGATGCCGTAGTCCGTCACGGGAACGTCGTCGAAAAACGCCGTCACGCATACGGGGTCGTAGAGCGGCGAGAGGACAGGCGCCCGGCCGTCCGGATAGCGGACTGCCCAATTTTTCAGATGGGCGTCGGTGTTGCCCATCAACAGGAATGCAACGAAACGCTTGATGAACTCCTGGACGTCGGGTGCGGGGCGCGCCGACAGTCGATCGAGGACGCGAAGCATATTGCCGTAGTCGAGCGCGAGCGCGCGACCGTACTTGTTCCGCGGTGCGTACCCGAGAATCTGCGCGAACTCCTCCATGTGCACGCGATGCCCGCCAGGGGCGCGATCGAAGCGCTTGACGGCCAGAATGCGCTGGAAGGGCACCTGCTCGGGTAGCTCGGCTTCCTCGCGCGAGATGACTGTTGCCTCTGCGCAATCGAGCCCTAGGGCCCGGCATAGCTGGTAACCCGTGAATTCGTTCTCGACCAGATCGGGATGGCGCGTCGATGGCAGTTTGAGGATGAAGTCACCAGCTTCGCCGTGGCGCTTGACCACGTAACGCCGGCCCTGCTGGATGGCCGAGAATTTCGTGACCACGCCGGGGATGGCCGCGGCGTCTTCCACCGGGTCTTCGACGAAGCCGGGTTCCAGCACATCGAGCCCTAGGGCGGTGTGCCAGTTGCGCACGATCTGGGGCACGCCTTCGGCAGGCGGAACGGGTTCGACTTCCACGGCGCCCGGCAAGTCGCGACCGGCCGCCGCCAGCAGTTCGAACTCGTCTTCCGTGCTGCAACCGCGCTCGCTGGCCAGGCGCTCGCGATTGTGGCCCTCCGGCAGGAGGTTCTGGAAGAACACCGGCCAGTGACCATCCGTGCGGACCACTCGGACGTCCCGTAGCGCCGTGAGGATCGCCCGCGTAGCCGCCTCTGTCTCGCCGACGTATCCGAGCGACAACGTGGGGCGATTCTCGTCCTCGATGTAATCACGGTCGAAAGAGATCCGGAGGATGTCGCCATACTGGGACAGGTAGCCGATGCCACGGCGCCCGGTAGCCGTATAGAGAAACAGGCGCAGGTAGCGGATCGACGTGGTCATTTCGCGATCAGGGTGTCGACGACCGACGGCGGGGCATCGCCGCCCGGAGGTTGGGCGAGATACTTGCCACCGGCGCGGACGAAATTCTCGAGATCTGGCCGTAGCACCGTCGGCACAAGCATGACGTCCATGCCCAGGGCGCGTGCCATTTCGACGACGGTGGATAGCCTGGGATCGATCTCATGGCTTTCCGTGCGCTGAACGGTCATCCGCGACAGGCCTGCCCGTGACGCGAGTTCCTGTTGGCTGACGCCGGCGGCACGACGGGCTGATTCTAGTTCGCTCTGTAAGGCTGTGCTCATTATACTACTCATTTATGCGTAAATGCATAGAAAGAGTAGCAAGTTGTCGCGCGTTCTTCAAGGTGAGATGAGTAGCTTAATGATCATTTCGGTCAAAATGATCATTAATAGATCGTTGCACCCAAGATTCTGAGCAAGATCAGAGTTGACCTTGTGGGGTGGTGGCCGCAGGCGGCTGCTTATCGCGTGTCGAGCTGTACGAGAAGTACTTGGCCTTCGCGCCCTTGGCCCAGTAGGCCACGACGAGCGCCTTGCCATCGCGGGCGTAGAGCATTTCGATGCCGCCGTTTGCCGCCGCCCATTCCGCATAGCCATTCTCGGCATTGGCATCGGTCTTGCGTTTGGACTCATACCGCGCATCGAGTTGCCGGACGACATCGTCCATTGCCGACCGGTCAAAGTTCAAGGTGACGAGCGCCACCGTGTCATGCTGGTCGCAGTTGACCGTCGCCTTGGTCAGGCCTGGCAGCTTGAATCGTTCCAGATTCCGGATTTCGATGGTGTCGCCGCCAGCCCAGGGCGAGGTGCCGGTCTTGGTGCGATTGGGGCCCGACGGCATACGCGCGCACGTCGTTTTTCCCAGTTCGACGCCGAGCGGCGCGGCAGTATTGAGGGTTTCAGCGTGGGTTACCGCGCTGGTTAGCAGGGCGGCGCAGAACAAGGCAAACGTCTTCATCGAGTAGCTGTGGCTTCTGAATTTGATTGGTCAGCCACGATTTTACGGCCAGCTGCTGCGTGCGCTTGAGATATCAGTGTGGATGGCTGTGCCCATGCTGCTTGGCATGAGCGTGCCCACTGGCGGGGCCAAGCAGGTCCGTGCTGCAGCTTGGCGACGCTTCGTCATGCGTGTGCGGCTCCAGCGCGCCCGGCACGCGTCGGCTGGACAGGCCGTCGGCACGCAGCCAGGCCACCGTTGCCTCGGCCGCACGCTCGATCAGTTCGCCGCAGCGAGTGTAGTCATAAGGCGAGATATCTAGCGGGCAAAGCGGTGGCACCACCGCGATCTGGGCCCGCTCCGACCAGCGTTCCAGGTCATACACGAGCTGCCGCGCCACTAGCAGCGACAGGGCATTGAAGGCGTGCTCGACGGCCCCGCGTGGCGGCCTGCGTTCGGCGCAGGCAAAGCCGGCTGGCAGCACGATGATGCGGGTTGCGCCCAGCCGGATGGCGGTGGATACAGGGGTATTGTTGGCGACGCCACCGTCGATCAGCTTGCGGCCACCGACTTCCACCGGCGGAAAGACACCGGGAATGGCGGCGCTGGCCAGCACTGCATCGACGATGTTGCCCGCGGAGAGCACGACTTCGGCACCTGTCTGCATGTCCGTGGCGACCACATAAAGCGGTACGGCGGACTCTTCAAGCCTGGCCGCGCCAAAGTTGCGATTGAGCAGGCGCCGCAAGCCGAAGGATTCCACGAGGTGTCCCCGGTTGCCAGCGATCATCCCGAACATGCTGCGCCACGACCATGGCAAGACTTCCGCCCTGGTGATGCTCCGCCACAGCGATTCCAGCCGGGCGGTACCTTCGGCATGGGGGTTGCATGCAAAGTAGGCCCCGTTGATCGCGCCCGCAGATGCGCCGATGACAAGGTCCGGTGCCACACCCCATTTCACCAGTTCCCGCAGCATGCCGACCTCGATGGCGCCCAGGCTGCCACCGCCGGCGAATACGAATGCAGTCTTTTCCATGGATATCGGTATGAAAGGCGGGGCGCCCGTCAATGTTGTCGCGTGATGGTCGTGAGGACAGCATAGGCCACTTCCGGGCAGTCCCAAAGGGAAGGGATGGCACCGGCAATTATGCGACTAGTTCGGTCAATTGCGCGGACGGTGCGATTCGCCAAACCTCGGCAAGGGCACTCAGAATGGCATCGCGTGCGCAGGGCGTTTCGCGCGTGAACAGCAAGGCAAGGCGACCCGGCAGGCCGACAGCCGTGAGCGCATCATCGCATCCGTCTGCGCCCAGGCGTTCAACCAGCTCATGCAGATTGAAATGTGCAATTAACGGCCTAGAAAGGCTTCCGGCAGCCTTTAAGTTGGCCAGCAGATAAGGGGGCGGAGCAAGATGTGCAAACATTGCGGTCGTCTGAATGACTTCCTCGCCAAGCACATGCTGTCCAGCCAATACGTCAGCCGCGTAACCTTGCTTCGGGACAAGGTTCCGGGCTTCGATCGCTATCCGTTCTCGTTGCCAGCCGTGCGCGAGTTGGAGACGCTCGATTTGCACCCTGGCGTGACGTTCCTTGTTGGAGAAAACGGTTCCGGAAAGTCGACGCTGCTGGAAGGCATTGCGGTGGCGCTCGGCTTCAATGCCGAAGGCGGCAGTCGCAACTTCAGTTTCGCGACGCGCGCGTCGCATTCCGATCTTCACGAGTACCTGCGCATCGCGAGAGGCGTCCGCCGGCCGCGCACGGGCTATTTCCTGCGCGCGGAGAGCTTCTACAACGTTGCAACGGAGATTGAACGGCTTGATGCGGAACCCGGGCTAGGCGCGCCGGTGATCAACTCGTATGGTGGCCACTCATTGCATGAGCAGTCACATGGGGAGGCTTTCCTGACGCTGCTGACCGAGCGCTTCCAGGGGAAGGGGCTCTATATCCTCGACGAGCCGGAGGCTGCGCTATCGCCGGCAAGGCAGTTGGCGGTGATTTCGCGGCTGCACGACTTGGTGCGGGAAGGATCGCAGTTCGTGATCGCCACGCACTCGCCCATCCTGATGGCTTATCCCGATGCATGCATCTACCAGTGCTCGGCGCGCGGCATCGAGCCAATCGCCTATCAGGACACGGAGCACTACCAGATCACGCGTGACTTTCTGGTCGACCCGGAGCGGATGCTCCGGGTGTTGATGGAAGACTGAAGGGCAAGGCCTTGGCTTAGGCCGCCAGCGCTTCGTTGGCGGCCTTGCCAAGCTGTCCCTGCGGCTGCATGGTGCCTTGCTCGCGGTAGTTGATGTGCCAGGCGAACGCTTCCTCGAGCAGATGAGGCGTCTGGCCACCACGGAGGCAGGCGCGGCGGAAGTAGTCGAGCAGTCCGTCGCGGTAGGCGGGGTCGGCGCAGTTGTTGATGACCTGCAGCGCTCGCTCGCGCGGTGCCAGTCCGCGCAGGTCGGCCAGTCCGTGTTCGGTAACGAGGATGTCGACGTCGTGCTCGCTGTTGTCGACGTGCGAGACCATCGGCACGATGCTGGAGATCTTGCCGTCCTTGGCCACCGATTTGGTGACGAACACCGACAGGTACGCATTGCGCGCGAAATCGCCCGAGCCGCCGATACCGTTCATCATGTGCGTGCCGCCAACGTGCGTCGAGTTCACGTTGCCATAGATGTCGCACTCGAGCGCGGTGTTGATCGTGATCAGGCCCAGGCGGCGCAGAATTTCGGGGTGGTTGCTGATCTCTTGCGGGCGCAGGATCAGACGCGATTTGTAGCGCTCGATATCATCGAGCACGCGGCGATACACGGGTGCCGACAGCGTCATCGACGATGCCGAGGCAAAGCGCAGCTTGCCTGCGTCGATCAGCGCGATCGTGCTGTCCTGCAGGACTTCCGAGTACATGGTCAGATCATGGAACGGCGAGTCGGCCAGCCCGTGCAGTACGGCGTTGGCGATCGTGCCAATACCGGCCTGCAGCGGCTGCAGCGACGTCGAGAGCCGTCCGGCGCGCACTTCACGATCGAGCAGCGCATTCAGGTGTCCGGCGATCTGGCGCGTTTCGCCATCGGGCGGCAGCGCGTTCGACGGGCTGTCGTCGCGCTGGGTGATCACGATCGCGGCGATGCGCGACGGATCGACGGGGATGTACGGCAGGCCGATGCGTTGCTCGACGGCGATCAATGGAATTGGCTGGCGATACGGGCGTTGTACCGGGAACGCGATGTCATGCAGCCCCTCCAGCCCGGTCGGCATGTTCAGGTTCAGTTCGACGATCACCTTCTTCGCCATCATCGCGAAGCTGGCGGAGTTGCCGACCGACGTGGTGGGCACGATGCCACCCGTCTCGGTGATAGCCGTGGCTTCGATAACCGCGATATCGACGGGTGCGATCTGGCCGCTGCGTAGCTGCTCGACGGTTTCACCCAGATGCTGGTCGATGAACATCACCTCGCCGTCGTTGATCTTGCGGCGCAGCGTGGAGTCGGACTGGAAAGGCAGGCGGCGGGCAAGCACATTGCTCTCCGCCAGGATCTTGTCGGTGTCGTTACCGAGAGATGCGCCCGTGATCAGCGTGATCTGTAGCGGATCGGTGGCAGCGCGGCGCGCCAGCGCCACCGGTACGGCCTTGCAGTCGCCTGCGCGGGTGAACCCGCTCATCCCTACCGTCATGCCATCCTGAATCAGTGCTGCAGCTTGATCGGCCGACATGATCCTGTTCTGCAGGTCTGCCAGGCGAATGCGATCGCGGTACATCTCGTCTCCTTGCTTGCTTGGGGGCTGTCTGGTTCTCCGCCAGCGGACCTTGTGAATCGCGGCGGACGTTGCGTGTCAACAGGCGCGCAGCACAGTGTAGCTACCGCTTAATATTCTCACCATGATTTAAATCACTGGTATCAAGTCGGTTTTTTCATGGAACGGCGAGTTCGACATTTCCGCCGCGGGGCAGGTGATCCGGCGGGTCTTTCCTGCCGCCGCTGCCTAAAATCTTCATGTGTACTTGGTGCGAGGCGCGAGGCATGACTACCATCAATCCTTGCGCGGCCGGAGCATCCGGCCACCACACGATTGCAAGGGGGAAGCATGGAGATGACGCGGGCGACATCGGAGACCGATGCCAATCCTGATACCTCGGGTGGCGACGGTGGTCACGAGCCGGTTTCCGGGCTGGAGGCGCCGTACTCGCTACTGGAATCCCGCAGCCACCAGATGTTTCCAACGCTGACGGCGGCCGAAATCGAGCGCATTCACCGTTTCGGCGAAGTCAGATCGTGGCGCGCTGGCGAGATGCTCTTCTCGACGGGCGACGTGGGGCGCGGGATGTACGTCGTCCTGTCCGGCCGCGCGCGCATCATCCAGCGGGACGGGCTGGGTAACCGCAGCACCATTACCGAGGAAGGGCCCGGCCAGTTTCTGGCGGAGGTCGGGCAACTGACCGGCAAGCCGGCGCTGGTCGACGCCTTGGCCATCGAGGATACCGTCGCGCTGGTGATTGTCCCCGAGCGCCTGCGCGCGCTGCTGGTGGCAGAGGCCGATCTGGGCGAGCGCATCATGCGGGCGCTGATCCTGCGCCGGGTTGGCCTGATCGAGCGCGGCAGTGGCCCGGTGCTTGTGGGACGTGGCACGCAGCCCTTGTTGCTGGCGCTGCAGGCGTTCCTGCGTCGTAACGGCCACCCGCACAAGGTGATCGATATCGAGACGGATCACGACTCCACCTGTCTGCTCGATCTCAGCAATGCGCCGCAGAGCGATTTTCCGATGGTGATCTGCCCGGATGGCAGCATCCTGCGCGCGCCGGATGAGGGCCAGCTTGCCAGTTGCCTTGGCCTGGTTCCCGAGTTCGATCCCGAGCATGTCTATGACGTGATCGTCGTCGGCGCAGGCCCGGCGGGGCTGGCCACGGCCGTCTATGCGGCGTCCGAAGGGTTGTCCGTGGCCGTGATCGATTGCCGCTCGCCGGGCGGGCAAGCTGGCGCGAGCGCCCGGATCGAGAACTACCTGGGTTTTCCCACCGGCATTTCCGGGCAGGCGCTGGCGGGGCGGGCCTTCGTCCAGGCGCTCAAGTTCGGTGCGCATCTGGCGATTCCACTGGAAGCAAAGGCGTTGCATTGTGGTGAGAATCCGATCCGGATCGAACTGTCGGACGGTCGTCAGATTCCCACGCGTACCGTTGTGATCGCCACCGGCGCGCAGTACCGTCGCGCGGAGATCGACTCGCTCGATCGCTATGAAGGCCGTGGCGTCTACTACTGGGCTTCGCCGGTAGAAGCCAAGCTGTGCAAGGACGAACACGCGATGCTCGTCGGCGGCGGTAACTCGGCCGGCCAGGCAGCGGTGTTCCTGGCGTCCCACGCCAGGGAGGTGCACATCCTCGTGCGCGGCGAAGGGCTCGAGGCAACGATGTCGCGCTATCTGATCGACCGCATCCGCAGCCTCCCCAACGTCACATTGCACACGCACGCCCAGATCACCGCGCTGGAGGGCGAGGAGTGGCTGTCGATCGTGCGCTATCGGGAGCAAACGCAGGGTGCCGACTGCATTTCTGTGCCGATGCGCCACGTATTCCTGTTCATCGGCGCGGCGCCCAACACCGAATGGTTGCGCGCCTGCAATGTGGAGACCGATGCCAAGGGTTTCGTGCTGACCGGATACGAGGCCCATCGCTCCTGCACCGAACGCGCCGACTTCACGCTTGAGACGAGCGTGCCGGGCGTGTTCGCGATCGGAGACGTGCGATCCGGTTCGACCAAGCGCGTGGCCGCCGCCGTGGGTGAGGGCGCGGCGGTCGTTGCGCAGATCCACCGGTATCTGGCGGACCTGCAACCCGTCGCCCTGGCTGTTCGCATGTGATCGGCTGACTCGCCGTATCCCGGAGTCGGGGCATTCCTGCTTGACATACAGATCTGTCTACATACACTGTGTAGACAGATCTGTATCACCCCCATCTGATCACACGCAGGAAGGAGTCCCTCGATGTCGAACGTCCCCGAAGTCCGGCCGCCGCTGCCGCCGTTTACCCGTGAAAGCGCCATCGCCAAGGTGCGTGCAGCCGAAGACGGCTGGAATACGCGCGATCCGGCCCGTGTGGCCTTGGCCTATACGATCGACAGCGCCTGGCGCAATCGTGCCGAGTTCGTGCATGGCCGCGAGCAGATTCAGGCCTTTCTTACCCGCAAATGGCAGAAGGAACTGGACTACCGGCTGATCAAGGAGCTTTGGGCGTACGAGGGCAATCGCATCGCGGTGCGGTTTGCCTACGAGTGGCACGATGATTCGGGCAACTGGTTCCGCTCGTATGGCAACGAGAATTGGGAATTCGACGAGTACGGCCTGATGCGGCAGCGTCATGCATCCATCAATGACGCGCCGATCCGCGAGAGCGATCGCAAGTACCACTGGCCGCTCGGTCGCCGGCCCGATGACCATCCGGGCCTGAGCGACCTGGGCTTCTGAACGCCGTCCTTTAGCGCCCGAGTACCCAGCCAGCCAGTTCGCGCAGGTCGGCGTCGCTGACATCCGCGAACGGCGGCATCGGCACGCTTCCCCATTTGCCGCTGCCTCCGGCGCGGATGCTACGCATCACGGTGTTGACGGCATCGGCCTGGCCGGCGTATTTCGCGGCAACATCGTGGAATGCGGGGCCCACCACCTTCTTGTCCACGGCGTGGCAGGCGAGGCAGTTGTTGGTCGCGAGGAGGCTGCTGGCGTCGTGTGCCTTGGCTGGCGCTGGCTTTGCCGATGCGGCGGGAGCAGGCGATACGGCCGCGGCGGCGGTCGTCTGGCGTTCCGCACCATAGGTCCGGACCAGATAGTCGGCCATCACCGGGATGTCTTCGTCGCGCAGTGGCGCGCCGAAGGCAGTCTTCATCTTCTTGACGGTGGCATCCCAGTAAGCGCGGCCCAGCGACTGCGGCTGCGTCGACACGTACTGCGCCGAATGGCAGGTCATGCAGTTCTGCTGCACCAGCCGATAGCCGGGCAGTTCGCTGGGTTGATAGCTTGCGGTTTCGGGGGGAAGCTGGATTTCCAGCGCGTGCGCGGCGGGCAGTGCGGAGAGCATCAGCGCCAGGCTGATGGCAAGGCGCCGTGCCGGGAAGCGGCTGCAAGGGGTCCAAGGGGTCTTTTGCATGGCGGGCTCCTCAGACTGCCTTGACGCGCGTGGTTTCCACCACGTTGCGCATGTAGCCGGCCGGATTCCACAACGCCGTCATCGGCTGGCTCTGGCCGATACGATTGACCGCGCGCACCCGGAGGTCATAGGCCCCCTTGCGTGGCGGGCGGAATGCGGCGCGCCATTCGCGGAACGAGTACTTGCCGAGATCCTGGCCGAGCGTGGCTTCCGTCCAGCTTCGGCCGCCGTCGGCCGAGAAGGCGACTTCGGCGATACCGTAGCCGCCGTCGAACGCAATGCCTCTTACCACGGTCTCTCGTCCGGACGGGACCGTCGCGCCTTCGGTCAGGCTGGTGATGAACGAGCGCACGTTGAAGCGCCCGATCGGGCGTGTGCGTGCCGGTGCCGAGCCGGGTTCGACATTGGCCCCGGCGTTGTCGGGAATGCGATAGGCGCTCTGCACCCAGAAGCCGTCGAACTGTTTGTCGAGAACGGTGATATCGGAAAGGTGTTTCACCCAGTACGTACCGTAGTGGCCCGGCACCACCAGCCGTAGCGGGTAGCCATTGAGCATCGGCAAGTCTTCGCCATTCATGGACCACGCCAGCATGACTTCGCCATCGAGCGCCTGGTCGATATCGAGCGATTTGACGAAGTCGGGGCTGTTGTCGAGTGGTGGCCGGTCGAGGCCATTGAAGCTGACCTGGACAGCGCCGGGTTGCACGCCGGCTCGTTCGAGCACGGCCTTCAGCGGCACGCCGGTCCAGCGCGCGTTGCCCATGGCGCCGTTGGCGAGCTGGCCGCCATTGACGCGCGGAGCAAGAAAGCCACGGCTGTTGCCCGAGCACTGGTTGACGGCGACGACTTCCACCGGCTGCGCGATAGCCTTGATGTCGGCCAGCGATAGCTCGAGCGGCGTTTTCACCTTGCCGCCAATGCGGAGCCGATAGGTCTGTGGGTCGACCGAGGTCGGAATGCCGCTCCAGTGATAACGCACGAAAAACGCGTCATTGGGCGTCAGAATCCCCTCGTTGAACACGCTAAACGGGGTTTCCAGCTGCGGAGGCCGGCTGGTCAGCAGGATCAGCGGCCGCTTCTGCGGAAACGCCACAAGCTCGCGCGCGCCGTTGTCGAAGGGGAGCTGGACCTGCTTGTCGCCGCTGGCGGCGAGGGCGTTCAGGGCGGTGGTGCCGACGACCGCATTGGCCGTCAGCGCGCCAGCCTGCTTGAGAAACCGGCGTCGCCGGACTCGATTCTCCATGGCTTGTCTCCGTCGTTCTTATCTTGGGCCGTGGCCGCGGGGGCGCACACACGGGGGTGAGGACGGGGATAAAGCCTATTCAGTGCCGCAAGCCATGTAAAACAGATTAAATCGATAACAACAAGAGGAATTCCCGCTAAACGACCCGTTACGACTCCGCTAAGCAACCCGCTAAGCGGATCCGTTAGCGGATCCGTTTAGCTGGCCGCACCGCTTCGATGTATCCCGGCACGGCCAGCCGAGCGGCCTTACTGCATCGATTTCAGATTGCCAACGCGCACGAGCATCTCCGTGAACATCTGCATGTCCAGGTTCAGGTCGGGCACTTCCTTGTACTCCTTCGCGTTGTGCGCGGTGTACTTCTTGCCCGGCATCGCTGGCCCGAAGTTGATCGCGTTCGGCATCAGCTTGGCCGTGGTGCTGCCGGCGGTCGGCACGGGCTTGGCTTCGAGCCCGGTGGTATCGCCGTAGATGTTCAGCAACGTGGCCAGCCAGGCGCCCTTGGGATCCCGGGCCATCCAGTCGCCCTGTTCGTGCTGGATCTCCAGCGCGGTGTGCGTGGTTGCTGCCCAGCCCTGGACGCGCTCGGCGATCTTCGCGCGCAAGGCATCGGGCGTTGAACCGCGTGGCATCCGCACGTTGGCGGTGACTTCGAGCTTGCCGCCGCGCTCGCGGATCAGCGTCGGCGAGATCGTCAACGGACCCATGAAGTCATCGCGATAGGCCACACCGAGCTTTTCCCCGAGATAGTCGGTGCCATAGAGGTCGGTCAGGTAGCGGATCGCATGGGCGTACTGGTTGTCGGCAAAGGCGACGCCCGACGACTGCAGGAACATCGCGAGACGCGGCACGGGGTTCACGCCTTCCTCGGGGCGGGAGCCATGGGCGGACGTGCCAGTCACCTTCACGACGATGACGTCGCCGTCACGCGCGATGTCGATCGAGAACTTGCCCTGGGCCTCATGCTGGGCGATGAAACCGGCGCGCGCCTTTTCCAGGCCGGCGGCCACGGCTGCCAGGTCGCCGCCGCTGATGCGTGCCGTCGCCGTCTGAGGAATCGCGTTGGCCGAGGCCGCGCCGCTCATGGCCACGATGGCCGCCTGCTTGCCGTCCACCGTCTGATCCGCGAAGCGCGCGGTCAGCGCGCCCGAGCCTTTCTCGGCGACCACGGCGGGGTACTTGCTGTCGAGCACGATGTTGTACTCGGGCAGGGCGGTTTTCTCGCGGTAGTACTTCATGCCGTCGCCACCGGTTTCCTCGGTGGTCTCGATCATCAGCCGGATCGAACGCGCCAGCGGCACGCCGCTTTCGCGCACGGTTTTCATCGCGTAGAGGGCGGCGGCAATCGAGCCCTTGTCGTCGATCGTGCCACGTCCGTAGAGGTAGTCGCCCACGCGCGTGACCTTGAACGGGTCGAGCTTCGTGCCATCGTCGAGTACCCATTCGTCGGCCACCACGGGCACCACGTCGGCATGGGTAAGGATGCCGAAGGTGTCCTTGCCGGTGCCGGGCAGCGTGACTTCGAACACGCGGTTGTCGATGTTGCGATAGTGCAGGCCGAAGTCCTTGGCCATCCGCTCCACGAGCTTGCCGAACTCGATGATCGCGGGGTTCTCGTGCTGCGGCACCTTGTCGTCGCGCACCGTGCGCAGCGCCACCATCTCGCTGATGCTGTCGAGTACGGCACCGCCGTTGTGTACGCGGTTGTAGACGCCGAGCAGGCGTCCGATGTTGACGAGGTCGTCGCCCGTGAGCGGGCGCTTTGCCCGATAGGCTCGCACGGAAGGCGCAAGTTTCGGGTCGGCCTTGACCGCGGCGTCGAGGAAGGCATTGAAACTGGCAGGAGGCGTTGTCGTGGCACCGGCCACGAGTTGGTCGAGCTCCGGCTTGGCGATGGTCGCCGCGTTCGCCATGGGTGTCAGCGGGCAGGCGAGCAGGGCGGCGGCCAGCAGGGTTGCCGCTGGCAGTCGTGCAGTCAGACGATTCATCGGGTTTGTCCCTTCGGTTGTCCGGGTTGTCATTGTTGGGTGGCCGAATGATAGCGGCGCCCGGTGCGGCAAGAAAGCAGGGAGATCACTCGTCGATAGTGAAAATCAATCGCCTTTCTACGATTGATAATAGTAATTATCAATCGGGTTGGTTGAAACGATGAATTGTACAAATCACATTGGGATCTTCAGAATCCACTCCATCGCTGCAACACGCGGCGCCAACCTGACCCAGAGGAGTGATCCAGATGCTGCAATCCCGTGAAGGCCAACGCGTTCCCAACGTCACGTTCCGTGTGCGTGCAAACAATGAGTGGAAGGACGTGACCACGGCCGAACTGTTCGACGGCAAGACTGTAGTGTTGTTCTCGCTGCCGGGCGCCTTCACCCCGACGTGCTCGTCCACGCACCTGCCGCGCTACAACGAACTGGCGCCGGTGTTCGCCAAGCAAGGCGTCGACGCGATCCTGTGCGTGTCGGTCAACGACACCTTCGTTATGAACGAGTGGGCCAAGGACCAGGAGTCCGAGAACATCGTCATGATCCCCGACGGCAACGGCGAATTCACCGACGGCATGGGCATGCTCGTCGACAAGGCCGACCTCGGTTTTGGCAAGCGTAGCTGGCGCTATTCGATGCTGGTCAAGGACGGTGTGGTGGACAAGATGTTCATCGAGCCGGAAGAGCCGGGCGACCCGTTCAAGGTGTCGGATGCCGACACGATGCTGAACTACATCGCGCCGACCGCCAAACAGCCGGACCAGGTGGTGGTGTTCTCGAAGGTTGGCTGCTCGCACTGCGCCAAGGCCAAGCAACTGCTGTCGGACAACGGCTTCGAGTACATCGACGTGCCGCTCGAGAACAAGATTCGCGGCAAGGTGCTGGGCGCCGTGTCGGGCGAAATGACTGCGCCGCAGGTGTTCATCAACGGCAAGCTGGTTGGTGGCGCCGAAGCGCTCGAACAGTACCTCGCTCGCTGATCTCCCTCGCCCGGGCCCGGTTCCCCCGACCGGTGTCCTGGGCACCTCTCCCCCTTGCTAGTCGTCGTATCCGATGGCGCCGCGTATGTGGCGGCGCCATCCCGTACGCCGATTGACGATCGATACAGGAAACGCACATGAACACGAACCAGAATGCCCAGACCGCTCAGACTGTCCAGACCGTTCAGACCGACGTGGCCATCATCGGCGCGGGTACTGCCGGCCTGGCGGCCTACCGCGCGGCCATTGCCGCCGGCAAGCGCGCCGTGATCATCGAGGGCGGCGCCTATGGCACGACCTGCGCCCGCGTGGGCTGCATGCCGTCGAAGCTGCTGATTGCCGCGGCGGAAGCCGCGCACGAAGCGCGTCACACTGCTGCATTTGGCGTGCACGTGGATGGCCCGGTCCGCATCGACGGCCGGGAAGTCATGCAGCGCGTGCGCAGCGAACGCGACCGCTTTGTCGGCTTCGTGGTGCGCGGCGTGGAGAGCATTCCCCAGGACGACCGCCTGGTCGGGCAGGCGCGGTTCATCGACAACACGATCCTCCAGGTTGACGACCACACTGTCGTGCGCGCTAGCCGCGTGGTGATCGCCACGGGCTCGCGCCCTGCCGTGCCGCCGTCCTTTGGCGTGTTTGGAGATCGCCTGATCGTCAATGACGATGTGTTCTCGTGGGAAGACCTGCCCCAAAGCGTGGCGGTGTTCGGCCCGGGCGTGATTGGTCTGGAACTGGGGCAGGCACTGTCGCGGCTTGGCGTGCGGGTGCGCGTGTTTGGTGTCGGCGGCGGCGTCGGTCCGTTGTCGGACCCCGAAATTCGTGCTTACGCTGCCAAGTCCTTCAACCAGGAATTCTCGCTGTTGCCGGATGCGCGCGTGCTTGAGATGCGACGCGAGGGCGACGACGCCGTTATCACGTTCGAAGACGCCAACGGCCAGACCGTGACTGAGCGCTTTGCCTACGTGCTGGCCGCCACGGGCCGCCAGCCCAATGTCGACAATCTTGGGTTGGACAACACCGCGCTGGAACTCGATTGGCGGGGCGTACCGGTGTTCGACCCGGTGACACTCCAGTGCGGTGAGTCGCCGATCTTCATCGCCGGCGATGCCAACAACGTCCTGCCGCTGCTGCATGAGGCGGCCGACGAAGGCAAGATTGCCGGCGAAAACGCTGCGCTCTGGCCGAAGGTCGGGCCGCTGACGCGGCGCGCGCCGATCGCGGTGGTGTTCTCCGATCCGCAGATCGCGATGGTCGGCAAGCGCTTTGCCGATCTGACGCCGGGCAGCTTCGTGACTGGCGAGGTCAGCTTCGAGGATCAGGGGCGCAGCCGTGTGATGCTCAAGAACCGGGGGCTGATGCACGTCTACGCGGATCGCGCCACGGGCCGCTTCCTTGGCGCGGAGTGGATTGGCCCGCGCGCCGAGAACATCGCGCATCTGCTGGCGTGGTCGTACCAGCAGGGGCTGACGATTGCCGCGATGCTGGCCATGCCTTTCTACCATCCCGTGGTGGAAGAGGGCTTGCGCACGGCGCTGCGTGATGCGCAAGCCAAGCTGGCGCAATTGCAGGAAGCCGCCTGATCGGACGGCAGCCTGAGCCTGGCTTGATCGGGAGGGCCGGAAGCGAAGTCTCGCTTCCGGCCCTTGTTCATTTGGCGGGACGTATATAGAGAGATCGAGACAGATCAAGACAGATCTGTCTCCTATAATGGCGCCTATCCACGCCAACGTCTTGCCCTGTCACCCGTCATGCCCACCCCATCCGCGCGCGACCGCATTCTCGATACCGCAGCACGCCTGTTCTACCGCGATGGCTATCGCGGTACCGGGATCGACCGGATCATCGCCGAGTCGGGCGTGGCCAAGATGTCGCTCTACCGGCATTTCCCTTCCAAGAACGACCTGATCGTCGCGTATCTCGAGCGCCGGCATGACTACTGGATGGGCTGGTTCCGTGATGCGGTGACCCGGCGACTGGCCGCACGCGGCAACCTCGATGTCATGGCCGATGCGCTGGGCGAGTGGTTCGACACCGAGGATTTCCGTGGCTGCTCCTTCATCAACATGATCGCGGAGGCAGGCGGCGGTGCCGGTGACGACCCACGGCTGCTGGCGCAGGCAGTGGCGCACAAGGCGTCGCTGGAGGACTTCGTCACCGGGATCGCGCGCGATCTGGGGCTGTCCAGTCCACGCGAAGTGGCGGAAGAGTCCATGCTCTGCATCGAGGGCATGATCGTCCGCTACCAGACCACGCATGCCGGCGGCGTGGTCGATGCCGGGCGGCGGATGCTTGGCAGGCTGCATACGGCACATTCGGCACATTCGGCAGCGTAATCTACTGAAACACAGTGCGTACACGTTAACCCTGATGCCACGGTAAAATCCGTAGCATAAGACATGGGCCGGAAGCAATTTCGGCCCGTTTGCATTGGGAAGCACGCCTGTGAACGCAGTGAACAACAACCAGCGGCGCACCGAGGTCGACCTGATTCGCGGCATCGCGCTGCTCTTCATCGTGGTCGACCATGTCAACGGCAGCGTGCTGGCCGACTACACGATCCGCAACTTCACGCTCTTCGACGCCGCCGAGGTCTTCGTTTTCCTGGCCGGCTATTCGGCGGGCGCCGCCTATCTCGCGATGGAGGCCCGCCAGGGCGCCAGCGCCGCGAGCAAACGCCTGCACCGCCGTAGCTGGGAGATCTACAAGGCCTTCGTGCTGACCGGGGTGCTGATGCTGCTGTTCGGGTTCCTGCTGGCGATGTGCAAGGTGCCCGCGCCCGCCGTGCGCGCGACCGAGGCACCGGCGTTCATGGCCCAACCGATCGAAACGCTGTTCCAGGTGATCGGGCTGGCGCGGCAGCCATTCGTCTCGGACGTACTGCCGATGTACGCGGTGTTTATTGGACTGGCGCCGCTGGCGATCGGCTGGGCGAGAAAGTATCCGTTGGCCTTTGTCTGCGGCAGCGTGGCGCTCTGGATCATGGCGCCGGCGCTGCTGCCGCTGTTGCCGAGCAGCGAGCCGCGCGGCTGGAGCTTCAACCCGTTCGCATGGCAACTGATGTTCGGCATGGGCTTGCTGGCACGCCTGAGGCCGGACTTCGTGCTGCCGCAACAGAACATCGCGCGCTGGGCCTGCACGATTGGCGCGGTGATCGTCACGATGGTCTGCATGGCGCTGGCGTATCTGTGGATGCGTCCGCACGTGTATGAGGCCTGGCTGCCGGCGTGGTTGCCATCGATGGTCTTTCCGCTGCCGAAGCAGAGCCTGGCGTTCCTGCGCGTGCTCAGCTTCCTGGGGCTGGCATGGCTGGTCTATCTGGCGGCGCGCGCGGGATGGGTCGAGCGCGTGGCCCGCTTCATGGGGCCGGTGGTGCAGATCGGCCGGCATAGCCTGTTCTGCTTCGTGCTGGGCGCCGTGGTGTCGGTGACGATCGAAGGCTTTACCTATGGCATCGCCGGCGGCCGGCCCACGCGCCCGGTGGCGCTGGGCGGCGATCTGGTGGCGGTGGCAATCCTGCTGGTGGTCGGTGGCTGGTATGGCCGCAGGAAGGAAGCGAAGAAGGTGGCCGCGAAGTCGGCGATCGTCACTGCATAGCCATCGCGCGTGTGATCGCCTCTGATCGCCTCTGATCGCGCGTCATGCGCGCCCCATCCCAAGCAAATCGGAGAGGGGCGCGATCAAGCGGCAAGTCAGCGCGTCAGCCAAGGTCTCCGCCACCCACCGGCACCACAGTCCCCGTCATATACGACGCCTCATCCGAGGCCAGGAACAGGATCACACCCACTTGTTCCTCGATCGTCCCGTACCGGTGCATCAGGCTCGACGACACGGTCTGATCGACGATTGCCTGATACCACTTCGATTCCTGTTCCGACTGTTCCGACTGTTGCTGCGTGTTGCGCGGGATCTTGCGCGGCGGCGCCTCGGTACCGCCCGTAGCCACCGCGTTAATGCGAATGCCATCCGCCGCGTGCTCGAACGCCAGGCTCGCGGTCAGCGCATTCACGCCTCCTTTGGCCGCCGCGTAGGGCACGCGATGGATGCCACGCGTCGCAATCGACGACACGTTGACGATGACTCCGGCGCGGCGCTCGACCATGCCCGGCAACACCGCGCGGCAACCCCAGAGCGTGGGAAACAGCGACCGGCGGATCTCCGCCTCGATTTCGGCTTCGGCGTAGTGCTCATAGGGCTTGGCCCAGATCGTGCCGCCCACGTTGTTGATCAGGATATCGACATGGCCGAAGGCAGCGGTGGCCGTGGCCACCATCGCCTGCGCTCCCGCATACGTCTCCAGGTCCGCATTGACGGACAGTGCCGTGCCGCCCGCAGCCAGAATCTCGGCCGCGACTTCCTCGACCAGCGCGGCGCGGTCCACCAGCACCACATTCGCGCCCTCGGCAGCCGCGGACATTGCCACGCCGCGACCGATACCCTGCGCCGCGCCCGTGACGATCATCGTCCGGCCGGCGAAACGTTGCGTCGTGCGCATCATGCCTCCGCGCTGGCCGAAAACTTCTCGTAGTAGAAATTGGCCGGCGTGATGCCGGCATCCCGCAGCCAGTCACGCACGGCTTCCACCATGGCGACGGGGCCGCACAGGTAGATGTCGACGTCTCCGTCGTTGATCCATGCGGGGTCGACATGCGTGGTCACGTAGCCCTTGCGCTCGTGTGAGCTTGCGGCGTCGGCAATGCAGGTGCGGTAGGTGAATCCGTCGATGCTGGCCGCGGCGGCCTCAAGCCGCTCGGTAGCCACGAGGTCGATGTCATGCGTGACGCCGTAGACCATGCGCACCGGATGCGTGCTGCCGCTGGCGGCCAATACGTCGAGCATGGACAGGAACGGCGCGATGCCGGTGCCGCCGGCCAGGAACAATACGGGTCGCGTGACGGCGCGCAGGTAGAAGCTGCCGAACGGGCCGGAGAATGCCATGCGCTGTCCGGTCTGCGCCTCGCCGGCCAGAAAGCCGCTCATGCGGCCCTGTGGCACGTTGCGCACGACGAAGGCCGCCTGAGACGCGCCCGGCGGCGAACTGAACGAGTACGCGCGCGTTAGTCCACAGCCCGGGATTTCCACGTTGACATACTGCCCGGGCAGGAAGCTGAGCGCGGTTGGGTCATCGAGGTCGATCGAGAAGCCGATGGTCGAATCCGACAGCGGCGCCACGGCGGCGATCGCGCCCTCGAATCGAGTCACGCCGGTCTTGCAGGCGGCGGACGAAGCCGGCACGCGGATCACGCAATCCGAGCGCGGCCGCGTCTGGCAGGCCAGCACGTATCCCTTGGCCGCCTCCTCGGCGGTCAGCGCGTCCTCGATATAGCTCGATTCGGGCAGGTCATAGTGGCCGGATTCGCACAGGCCGCGACAGGTGCCGCACGCGCCGTCGCGGCAGTCGAGCGGAATGTTGATCTGCTGGCGATAGGCGGCGTCCGAGAGTGTCTCGTTGTCGCCGCACGTGATGAAGCGCGTCACGCCGTCTTCGAACTGCAGGGCGATCGTATGTTCCATGGCCTTGTCCCTCCGTGGTGCTGCCTGATACGGCGAGCGAATCAGATGTGATAGATGTCGATGACCTGGTGGATGTAGTCGTTCTTGAGCACGACGTACTTGTTCAGGATGCGCGGCGTGCCTTGCGAGAAATCGATTACGTAGCGCGACATGCCGAAGTAGCTGAAATTGGTCTGGTAGCGATGCGCGAGCGTGTGCCAGTTGAAGCGCACCGTGGCCAGATGTCCGTCGGTCGACTCGATTTCGATATTGCTCAGGTTGTGGCTCGTGCGCGTGTCAGGGATCGTCGCGCTCGACCGCTCGGTCTTGATGCGGAAGATGCGGTCTTCCAGCCCCTGCCGGTTCGGATAGAAGATCAGCGAAATCTCTCGTTCCGGATCGGTGACGAGCTTGCCGTCGTCATCCCAGCAAGGCATCCAGAATCGCGCCTCGGGGTGATAGCAGGTCAGCCATTCATCCCATTGCTCGTCGTCGAGCAGGCGGCACTCGCGGTAGAGAAAGGCCGAGACATCGCTCATGGGGATGGCGGCGCTCATGCTGCATCTCCCTGTGCCACGGCCCGCTTCATCGTCTCCAGCCAGTAGCGGTGCTGTACGGTATAGAGCCCTTCATCCTCGGTACGCAGCCCGCTCATCACCGGATTCAGACCGATGCGCTTTGCTGCGTCGTCGGGCCCGTCGATCCAGTGCGTGGCGCCCCGGCACATATCGTTCCAGGCCAGTGCCTGGCCCGCGTAGCCCTGTTGGCAGGCGCGGAACTCCTCGAGGTCGTCGGGCGTGGCCATGCCGCTGACGTTGAAGAAGTCCTCGTACTGGCGGATGCGGCGCGCGCGGGCCTCGTCCGATTCGCCCTTGGGGGCGATGCAGTAGATCGTGACTTCGGTGCGGTCCACCGACAGCGGGCGCAGCAGGCGGATCTGCGAGCCGAACTGGTCCATCAGGTAGACATTGGGGTACAGGCACAGGTTGCGCGAGTTCTGGATCATCCAGTCGGCGCGCTCCTCGCCACAGCGTTGTGCGAACTCGTCGCGACGGGCGAAGTTCGGGCGATCTTCCGGGTTGGCCCAGCGCGACCACAGCAGCATATGGCCGTGATCGAACGCGTAGAAGCCGCCGCCTTGCTGACCCCACTTGCCCGCATCCATCGCGCGGATCTTGTCCTCGCGTTCGTTCTGCTGCTTGCGGTGGCTTGTGGTGGCGGCGTAGTTCCAGTGCACGGCGGACACATGGTAGCCATCGGCGCCATTCTCGGCCTGCAGCTTCCAGTTGCCGGCGAACGTGTATGTCGACGAGCCACGCAGCACCTCCAAGCCATCGGGCGACTGGTCGACGATCATGTCGATGATGCGCGCGGCATCGCCCAGGAACTGCTCGATCGGCGGCACATCGGCGTTGAGGCTGCCAAACAGGAAGCCGCGATAGTTGGCAAAGCGCGCCAGCTTCTTCAGGTCGTGGGACCCCTCCTTGTTGAAGCATTCCGGATAGCCGGCCTGTTCGGGGTCCTTGACCTTGAGTAGCTTGCCGCTGTTGTTGAATGTCCAGCCGTGGAATGGGCAGGTGTATGTGGCCTTGTTGCCGCGCTTGTGCCGGCACAACATGGCGCCACGATGGCTGCACGCGTTGATGAATGCGTTTAGTTCGCCCTGGCGATTACGCGCGATCACGATCGGCTGGCGGCCGATATGCGTCGTGTAGTAATCGTTGTTGTTCGGGATCTGGCTTTCGTGCGCCAGGTAGATCCAGTTGCCCTCGAAGATGTGCTGCATCTCGAGTTCGAACAGCGCCTCGTCCGTGAACGCGCTGCGGTGCAGCCGATAGTCGCCGGTGGTCTTGTCTTCGACCAGGAACTGGGCAAGGTTCTCCAGGCGGTTGGGCTGATGCTGGGGACGAGCGGGGCCCGCCCCCGTATCCAGATGGATCGGGATCATGGTGGTCTCCTGCCAGAGCGGCGGGGAAGGGGCCGGGACGCGCGGTGGTGGCGCGTCCCGGCGAATCAGATCGCTTTCTGCGGTCTCAGGCGGTCTTGGGCGGTCTTGCGCGGTGACCCTTGGCGCTGGCCTCAGGCGGCAGCGCGCATGCGGTCCACTTCGGCGGCCGGGGCGTCGGTGGCCTCGCGCAACAGGCGGAAGTCGAAGTCGATCGAGGCGAACGGCTTGCTCACGCCATGCTTGTCGAGCCGCGCGGCGTCCCCGACGCGCTCGACCGCCGGCACCAGACCATCGCGGCTGGCAAAGGCGAAGTCATCCCACAGGTACTCGTCGCCATCGATGTTGATCTGCGTGGTCAGCTTGCGATGGCCGGCGGCGGATACGAAGAAGTGAATATGTGCGGGGCGGCGGCCGTGGCGGGCCAGCAGGTTCAGCAGGCGCTGCGTCGTGCCCTCGGGCGGGCAGCCATAGCCCATCGGCACGATGCTGCGGAACTGGTAGCGGCCGTTGGCATCGGTGACGATCGTGCGGCGCAGGTTGAAGTGGGACTGGCTCTTGTCGAAGAACGAGTAGTTGCCAAGCAGGTTGGCGTGCCATACCTCGACCTTCGCGCCGGCCAGCGGCTTGCCGTCGGTGTCGTAGACCGTGCCCTGCATGAACAGCACCTCGCCTTTGTTGTCCTCCGTGCCGTCGTCGAGCCGTGCGAAGCCGGTGGATTTGGGCGCGCCGGCCACATACAGGGGGCCTTCGATCGTGCGCGGTGTGCCGCCGGTCAGGCCCGCGCGGGCTTCCGCCTCGTCGGCGCGGATGTCCAGGAATCGCTCCAGACCCAGGCCGGCGGCCAGCAGGCCCAGCTCGTGGGTGGCGCCTGCCTCGGCGAAATACTCGATGCCCTTCCAGACCTCGGTGGCGCTCAGATCCAGATCCTCGATCGCCTTGAACAGATCGGTGGTCAGCCGTACCACGACCTGTTGCACGCGTGCGTCCGGGGTGCCTTGCGTGGCGGTGTGTACGAGGAACTGCTTTACCAGCGCTTCGATGTCAGCGTGCGTCATGTCTCACTCCGAAATGTCTCTTTGGTGGGGGTCGAATGATCGGTTGGTTAATGCTCTGTGGGTATAAACCCGTATCGAGGATTGCCGTCCGACTTGTTGCGGAGCATAGTTCAGGGGTGTTTGGGCAGTCCAAGACTGATTGAGTATCCGGACGATACCTGTGAGGTATAGCGTTGGAATTGAGACATTTGAGGTACTTCGTGGCCGTGGCCGAGGAGCGCAACTTCACGCGCGCCGCGGAGCGGCTGCATATCGCCCAGCCCCCGCTGTCGCGCCAGATCCAGCAACTGGAGGAGTCGCTGGGCGTGTTGCTGTTCGAGCGCAACGCCCGGCCGCTCAAGCTGACCGATACCGGGCGCTTCTTCTACACCCACGCCCTGCAACTGCTGGCGCAGACCACCGAACTTGAGGCGATGATGCGCCGGGTTGGCAAGATCGAACGGGCGATGTCGATCGGCTTCGTGGGCTCCACGCTCTACGGCATGTTGCCGCGCATCATCCGCCGCTTCCGGACCGAACACGCCGAGATCGAACTGACGCTGCACGAGATGTCGACGATGGACCAGATCAAGGCACTCAAGGAAGGGCGCATCGATGTGGGCTTTGGCCGCATCCGGCACGAAGACCCGGCCGTCCGCCGTGTGGTGCTGCGCGAGGAACGCATGATTGTGGCCTTGCCGGTGGGGCATCCGCTGTCGATCGGCAGGAAGATGCTGGCGTTGCCGGATCTGCTCGAAGATACGCTGATCATCTTCCCGAAGGCGCCACGCCCGAGTTTTGCCGACCAGGTGCTGGCGGCGTTTCACGACCGCGCGTTGCGTCCGGGCCGCATCCACGAGGTACGCGAGTTGCAGATCGCGCTGGGGTTGGTGGCGATGGGTGAGGGCATCTCAGTGGTACCCAGCAGCGTTTACGGCCTCAAGCGTGACGATGTGACCTACGTTGAGCTTGATGATGCGAAGCTGGTGTCGCCGATCATCATGAGCATGCGCACACTGGACGAATCCGAGGACCTGCGTGCGATGCTGGACATGATCTACCGGCTCTACGAGGAAATCGGCATGGAGTACATTCCGCCGGCCCAGGAGTGACTACGCTTGCTGCAGGACCCATGCGATCGCGCGGGCCAGGTACGGCGAGGTGTCGCCCGAGCGGTAGCTCATGATCACGGGTGAGACGAAGCCCGGAGCGTTGATCGGCACATAGCGCACATCGTCACGATGCAGGCGCTGCACCGAGGACGGCACGAGCGTGATACCTAGCCCGGCGGCGACGAGGCCGAGCGCAGTCTGCAGTTCGTTGGCCTCCTGCACCACGCGGGGCTGCAACCCTTGGCCGCGGAACAGCGACAGCACATGATCGGCGTAGCTTGGCCGTGGCCGGGCAGGATAGAGGATCAGCGGCTGTCGGGCCAGCGCGTCGGCATCGAAAGGAGCGCTGGGGGTGGGCGCCGTGCCCGGGATCGCCGCCACCAGCGATTCGGCCATCACCACCTGGTGGACGATCGCCGGGTCGTTGAACGTGAGACGCCCGAAGGCCAGATCGATCCGCCCGGACTTGAGCGCTTCGAGTTGCTGTACCGTGATCATCTCGGTCAGGCCGACCTCCACCTGGCTATCGTCGCCACGCAGTTCGCGGATCAGCTCCGGCAGCACCCCGTACAGCACCGACGGAACGAAGCCGATGCCGAACCAGCGCTTTTCGTTGCGGCCGATGCGCCGCGTGCTCTCCAGCGTCTCCTCCAGTCGCTGCGTCAGTTGCAGCGACTGCTCGAGCAGGAAACGGCCCGCTTCGGTCAGCCTCAGGCCCCGCCCGACACGATCGAACAACGCCACGCCGACTTCTTCCTCGAACTGGCGGATTTGTCGGGAAAGTGGCGGTTGTGCCATATGAAGCCTTTCGGCCGCCCGTGTCACGTTGAGTTCCTGGGCAACCGTCTGGAAGTAGCGGAGGTGGCGGAGTTCCATGGTGATGGCGATCACGGTGGGTTTTCCTCTCTCCCGCAGGAAGGAGAGAGGCGAGAATCCTGGCATACCGAAAAGGTATGGAATGAGACATCTTCGGTCTTGGACGCCTAGCAAGTCAAGGTACATACTCCGTGCACGAGACTAATTTGCATGGAAAAGGTATGACAGCGGGTATGACAGCGACGATTTCTTCCATCGAGGCCATTCTGGTCGATCTGCCCACGATCCGGGCGCATCAGTTGGCCATGGCCACGATGCAGCAGCAGACGCTGGTGATTGTGCGGCTGCGCTGCAGCGACGGGATCGAGGGCATCGGTGAGGCCACTACCATCGGCGGCCTGTCATACGGCGACGAAAGTCCCGAGGGCATCAAGCTGACGATCGATACCTACCTGGCGCCGGCACTGGTCGGTCAGGACGCCACCAATGTCCACGCCGCGATGGCGCGCCTGAACAAGGTCGCGCGCGGCAACCGGTTTGCCAAGTCGGCGCTGGAATCGGCCATGCTCGACGCGCAGGGCAAGCGTCTGGACGTGCCGCTGGCCACGCTGCTGGGTGGCGCGGTGCGCGACACGCTGCCGGTGCTCTGGACACTGGCCAGCGGTGATACCGCACGCGATATTGAGGAAGCCGAGCGCTTCCTGGGGGAACGCCGCCACAACACGTTCAAACTCAAGATCGGTCGCCGCAGCGTGCGTGAGGACGTGGCGCATGTCTCGGCGATCAAGCGCGCGCTGGGCGATCGCGCCCGCGTGACGGTGGACGTGAACCAGGCCTGGAACGAAGCCGATGCCGCCACCGGCATTGCCATGCTCGAAGCGGCCGGCATTGACCTGATCGAACAACCGACGCCGCGCGAGCAACGCACGGCGCTGGCGCGTCTGGCCGCCCGTTTCGTGGTGCCGATCATGGCCGACGAAGCCGTGACGGGCCCCGAGGATGCAATGGAACTGGCGCGCCTGGGCGCCGCCGATGTGTTCGCGCTGAAGATTGCCAAGTCCGGTGGCATCTTCGGCATGTTGCGGACTGCGGCTGTGGGCGATGCGGCAGGTATCGCGCTCTACGGCGGCACGATGCTCGAAGGCAGCGTCGGCACAATCGCCGCGGCGCACGGCTTCTGCACGCTGCCGCAACTGGCATGGGGCACGGAATTGTTCGGCCCGCTGCTGGTGAAGGACGATATCGTTGTCGAGCGCCCTGTGTTCAAGGACTTCTCGCTGCATCTGCCGCAGGGTCCGGGGCTGGGTCTGGCAATCGACGAAGACAAGCTTGCGCACTATCGTCGCAAGTCCGCCTGATTGCCTGATTGGCCCACCACCTAACCGCATCCTTCAAGAACAAGGAGACCCCAATGCTGTTTCTCGTCAGGATGGACGTTCAGATTCCGCATGATTTGCCGGCTGCCGAGGCCGATGAGATCAAGGCACGCGAGAAGGCCTACTCACAAGACCTGCAGCGCCAGGGCAAATGGCAGGCGCTGTACCGCGTGGTGGGCGAGTACGCCAACTACAGCCTGTTCGACGTAGAGTCGAACGATGAACTGCACACGCTGCTGTCGGCGCTGCCGCTGTTCCCGTACATGAAGATCCACGTCACGCCACTGGCCAAGCACCCGTCGTCGATCCGCTGATCGGCGCGCTCACAAGAAGGAATGGAGACAATGAAGTCCTTGCTGCAACGGTCGAACGTTCTGTCGGCCGCCCTCGCTGCCACGATGCTGTTCGCGGCCGCCGCCCCCGCACACGCGGCCTATCCTGACCACCCGATCCGCTGGATCGTGCCGTTCCCGGCCGGCGGCGCGATGGACAACATCGCCCGCACGCTGGGCGAAGACATGTCGAAGACGCTTGGCCAGGCGATCGTGGTCGAAAACCGTCCCGGCGCGGGCGGAAACATCGGCGCCGAAATGGTGGCCCGCTCGCCGGCAGACGGCTACACGCTGATCATCGTCGCCAACGGCATGGCCGTGAACCCCGCGCTGTACGGCAAGCTCAGCTACGATCCGGTCAAGGATTTCGCGCCGGTGTCGCTGCTGGCCGTGGTGCCCAACGTGCTGGTGGCCAACAAGGCCAAGACGCCAGTCAAGACCGTGGCCGAAGTCATCGCGAGCGCCAAGGCCAGGCCGGGCAAGTACACGTATGCGTCGGCCGGCAACGGTACGTCGATCCACCTGGCGGGCGAACTGTTCACCTCGATGGCCCATGTGGACATGCTCCATATCCCGTACAAGGGATCGGGCCCTGCGATGACCGATCTGCTCGGTGGCCAGGTGGACTACATGTTCGACAGCATCACCTCGGCCAAGCCGCATATCGACAGCGGCAAGCTGACAGCGATCGCCGTCACCACCAGCAAGCGGTCGTCGGCATTGCCCAATGTACCGACGGTGGCCGAAGCGGGGCTGCCTGGCTATGAATTGTCGCCGTGGTTCGCGGCATTCGTGCCGGCCAAGACGCCGCAGCCCGTCATCGACACGCTGAACAAGGCCAAGCTCGATGCCCTGAAGAAGCCGTCCGTGCAGCAGCGCCTGGCAGGCATCGGCGCCGAGCCGATCGGCAGCACGCCAGCCGCGCTGAAGGACCACCTGGCCAAGGAAACAGCCAAGTGGGGCACGCTCATTCGCGAGAAGGGCATTCATGCCGACTGAACCGACGCGCAGGCTCCATTACGTGATTGAGGGCGCCGCCGACAAGCCGGTGCTGGTGATGTCCAATTCTCTGGGCACCACGCTCGACATGTGGGGGCCGCAGATGGCGGCGCTGACCGCGCACTACCGGGTGCTGCGCTATGACACGCGCGGCCACGGGCGTTCAGCCTTGCCATCGTCGTCGTTCGGGATGCGCGAACTTGCTGAAGACGTGATCGCGATCATGGATCATGCCGGCATCGAGCGCGCGCACTTCTGCGGTCTGTCGATGGGCGGCATGACGGGAATGTACCTGGCGCGCCATCACGCGGGGCGTTTCGGACGTTTTGTGCTGGCGAACACCGCCGCGCTGATCGGCCCAGAGTCGGTGTGGAACACCCGGATCGAGACCGTGCGGCGCGATGGCATGGCGGCTATCGTCAACGGCGTGCTGGCTCGCTGGTTCACCGATCACTACGTGCTCACGCGTCGCGACGAGTACGAGCCGGTGCGGCGGATGCTGACGGGTACCAGCGCCGAAGGCTATGTTGCCAACTGCGCGGCCGTGCGCGACGCTGATCTGCGTGGATTGCTGACGGGTGTTCAGGCGCCGGTGCTGGTGATTGCCGGCGAGCAGGACCTGGCCACTACCGCGGCCCAGGGCCAGGAGGTCGCCCGGGCGATTCCGGGCGCGGAGTATCTGGAGCTGGCTGCCGCTCACCTGTCCAACTGGGAACTGCCCGAGGCGTTTGGGAATGCCGTGATCGGATTCCTGCGGCAGAAGTAAACCGTCGCGTTTCGCCCCGCTTCCATATATGGGAGTGGGGCGAAAGACCGTACCGAAGACCGTACCCTTACGGAACGATCGTCAGGAACAGATACGCGGCGAAGATCACCATGTGCACCACGCCCTGGAGGATCGTGGTCCGTCCCATGCCCAGCGTCAGCGAGGCGACGATCATGGTCAGGAACAGCAGGACCATTTCCTTGGGGCCGAGCCCGAGTTCAAGCGGCCGGCTGAGCATGATGAACACGGCCGCCACGGTCGGAATCGTCAGGCCGATACTGGCCAGCGCGGAGCCGAGCGCAAGGTTGAGGCTGGTCTGAATCCGGTCCGAACGTGCCGCGCGCAACGCGGCCAGCCCTTCAGGCAGTAGCACCAGCGCCGCAATCACCACACCCACCACGGCAGGAGGCAGCCCGGCACCTAATACTGCCGCTTCCACCGATGGGGACAGCAGCTTGGCCAGCGCCACCACGGCCACCAGGCAGACGACCAGCAGCACGCCACTGACTACCGCGACGCGCACCGGAGGCGGCGGCGCATGCTCGTTCTCGTCGCTGCTGCCTTCCACCAGGAAGTAGTCGCGGTGCCGCACCGTCTGCACGAACACGAAGCTGCCGTAGAGCACCAGCGACATGGCGCCCGCGAAGGCGAGTTGCGACGGGGACAGCATGGGGCCCGGCGTCGAACTGGTGAAGTTAGGGAGCACCATGGTCAGGCCGAGCAGGGCGACCAGGATGGCCATCGCGGCATTGGCGCCGGGCGCCTGAAACGCCTGTTCGCGGTGATGCAGGCCGCCGACGAACAGGCAGACCCCGACGATCCCGTTGCAGATGATCATGACCGCCGCGAACACCGTGTCACGGGCGAGGCCGGCCTTTTCCGGCCCGGAAGACAGCATCACCGACACGATCAGCGCCACTTCGATCACCGTCACGGCAATCGCAAGCACCAAGGTGCCGAACGGCTCGCCGACCTTGTGGGCGACGACCTCGGCATGGTGCACTGCGGAAAATACCGCGCCCGCCAGGGCCACGGCCATCACCGCGATCATCCACGACTGTCCCGTCAATAGAAGGCCCAGGCCGAACGCTGCCCAGGCAGCCAGCGGGGACCAGACGGTCCAAGCCGGCAGCTTGTTGGAAGTTGCCATCCCTTGTGTTCCTTTCTTTTTGTGGCGTGCAGAAGCACAGCGTGCACGCCAGACGGCGCGCGCGCAAGAGATATTCTGGCAACGAAGGGCGGCCACAGTTCCCGGCCGGGGCGAGTATCAGTCGCGCGGCAGTGGACGGGTAGCGGTGTCGAGTACTTCCGGGCCGGTGGCTGCTGGCTTGTTTCCCGGCGATTTCCTGGGCGGATCGAGGTTACTGTCCCGCAGGGCAGGATGATGGAGATAGATCCAGCGCGCGGCGATGATCACCGCGATGAGGAACGCAAGACCGTAACCGACAAAAGTGACCGAATTCATATTGTTCTGACCTGTTGGACAGCTCTGATGGCTGGTGCGGGCCAGTATGGTCAGGTACGGCTACATCCGACACCCTCACTCAGTAGGGCGCTCGCATCACCCGTTTGGGCGATGGCATCAGGGGGTGGAACCCTCGCCGGGGCCGTCCACGTCTTTCGACGCGCGGGCAGTCTTGTCTGTTGTCACTCTCACAATGGGATCTGGCGCGGTTGCCATGCTTTCCGCGGGGTAAAGACGCAGGAAGCTGCGGGCCAGCTCCGGGTTGCGGCAATGCAGCCAGTCGTCCCAGTCGGACGCCGGGACGATCACGATCGAGCGTTTTTCGGCGCCCGGCCGGTGCATCCGGCGCAACACTGGATGGGTCTCCGCGTTGATCGTGAGCATCGTGAAGGACAGGGTCTGGTCGGGCCACGTCCGCCAGAGCCCGGCGATGCCGAAGGCGGGGGCGTCGGGTAGCCAGATCTTCCAGCGCTCCGCCTTGCCCGGGTGCTCGGGCGTGCCGTCCTCGGGGTACGCATATTCGTAGAACGCGCTCGCGGGTACCAGGCAAAGCTGACCGTGCCGCCAGGCAGGCGCGAACGTGGGCTTTTCGCCGACGGTCTCGCTGCGTGCGTTGGTCGTATCGTAGCGGCGGCCACCGGGTGGGGTACGCTTGCGCGGCACCATGCCGAAGGTGGCCAATGCGCACTGTCGTGGTCCGTCCGGGGCGGCGTGGACGATCGGCGCGGCGTAGTCGGGCCAGGTTTCCTGCGGGTAGATCCCCGGAGGTGGCTCCACACCGAAGATTTCACGCAGGATTCGCTGCTGGACGGGGGCGTAGTTCGTGCACATGCGGGCGCTCCTGAGAGCCGGTCTGCCGCGTATCGTCCACGCTAAGGTGTCACGGGTCAATATGCGCGCGCCATACGCGTGGTGATGCGCGGTGATGCGGCGGGGCGCTTCCTATAATGCCTAGGCGGACGCGGGGACTTCCGCCGGATGTCCCCGGCCGACGCGCTACACGTGCTTGCAGGCAGGGGCACGCATCCCACCATCTCCACGCCAAATGGGGAGATTGACATCATGCATAGTAGCGAAGCGGTGCTGACGCTGGCACGAGCCGCGTTGGCTCATGTGCCATATCAAGGCCACCATCTCCATCCCACCATCAACCTGCGCCTGTCCGACGGCGCGCTGATTCTCGAAGGCGAAGTTGCCGATATTGTCGACAAGACCCGTACCGCGGCCCAGTTGCGGCGTGTGGACGGCGTCACGATGGTGATCGATCACCTGCGCATTGCCAACGGCGGCACACCGATTGGTGACGGCGAGGTACGTGCGGCGGTCTGCGAGCGACTGCGGAGCGCGATTGATTTCCGGAACTGCAAGATCTGCGCGCGGGTCAAGGGCCAGCTCGAACCCGTGCGCGAAGCGGTGGGTGAGCGCAGCGGCTGGCTGGAGGTCTCCGTGCATGACGGCGCGGTCACGCTCAACGGGCAGGTGATCAGCCTGTCGCACATGCGGCTGGCCGGCGTGCTGGCCTGGTGGTCACGCGGCTGCCGCTGCGTGATCAATGACATCGTGATTGCGCCGGCCGAAGCCGATAGCGACGAGGAGATCTCCGAGGCATTGCGGCTGGTGCTGGAAACCGACCCGTTCGTCGACGCAGCTCGCATCAGTGTGCGTACGGATCGCCGTGTGGTGACGCTCGACGGCTACGCGTCCAGCGATGGCGCGCGCAGGCAAGTCGAACGGGACGCCTGGTATGTGCACGGCGTGGAAAACGTCATCAATCACATCGCCCTGAGCAGTTAACGGTTCCGGCGATTCATCGCGGGACACTTCACGTCTGCGGCGCGGCGCGGCCACGTCGCGCCGCCTGGCCTTCTACACGCCAGTAACGGCGGCGCGTGCGCAACGCAAAGCGCGTGCGGTACTCCGACATCGACATCTGCATGGCGCGCTGAAACAGCCGCCGGAACGCCGCGGCATCGCTGTAGCCGCACGCTTCGGCGATGGCCTGCGTGCCGTGCAGCGTGACTTCGAGCAACATGCGCGCGCGTTCCACGCGCAGCCGGTGCAGGTAGTCGAGCGGCGTCTGCCCGGTGACCTGCCGAAAATGGCGCAGCAGCGTCCGCTCGCTGACGGCTGCCGCCTCGGCCACGGCGCCAAGCCGGTATGGCTCGTCGACGTGGGCCTGAAGCCAGCCAATGGCGCGATACACCGGGCTGTCCGTGGTTTTACCGAGCCAGCGTTGCGAAACCAGTTCCGGCACCCATTGCTGGCGTTCCTGCTGATAGAGCAGCAAGCGCGAGACGGTCTGCGCGAGGTCGGGGTCGTGCAGATGGCCCAGCACGCGAAGCATGAATTCGGTCAACAGCGCCGGGGCGACGCAATGGAACACGCGCTCGTGCAGGCCTATCGGCTCGTCCGAAGACAGGTCGCAACCCGGGAATCGCTGTGCCAGCGAGCTCTGGAACATCCATGGCGCCCCGCATCGCGCGCCGTCGAGCAGGCCCAGCGCAAGCGGGTAAACCATGCCCGAGTAGATGGCAGCCAGCCAGCCCCCTGCGTCCACATGACGCGCGATCGTACGTTGCGTGACGGTATCGTTCGTGACCATCTCGCTCAGATGCGGCGCGCTGTGGGCCATCAGCCCGGGCACGATCATCAGCGTCCGGCCATGGCGCTGGCCACGCCGGGCGGGTACCGCCTGCAGGCCAGGCAGCGGCGCGGGCAGTGCCCGGCCATTGCCTCCGATGATTTCCCACGTCAGCAGATTCGATTCGCCAGGCCGCTGCAATTGGGCGACGCCGGCCGCCGTGCGCAGCACGTCGAGCGCGCCGAACAGCGTGCCGGGCATCGCATCGGGCAGCCATAGCAGCTTGACGTGCAGGGGGTGATTGGACGTGGTAGCGGGATCGGCCATGCGTGGGGGCGAGAAGGACGAGAAGGACGAAAAAGGGAGAAAGAAGGGGAAAGGCGAGGAGCGAACGGGCTGTGGCGGGATCGGCTTTGGGAATGGCGATATTGAGCCTCCCCGCGAGATATCGCAAGGGCTACATTTGAGGCTTCCATCAGAACAGGAGACGTCATGCTGCTTTCCCTTCGCCACCTTGCCATCGCCGCTGCTGCTGCCGTGGTCTGCAATGCCGCCGTGGCTGCCGGCGCCGATACCGGGTTGCTCGATGCCGCGCGATCCGCCCAGCCGGCCGTGGTGCAGTCCCTCAAGGACATGGTGTCGATAGAGTCGGGCAGCGCCAATATCGAAGGGCTCGACCGCATGGCGGACTACACGTCGAAGCGGCTCCAGGCGTTGGGCGCCAAGGTGGAGCGTGTGCCGGCAAGCTCGGGCAAGAGCCCGATCGTCAAGGCGACGCTGACCGGTACGGGCAAGCGCAAGATCATGTTGATTGCCCATATGGATACGGTCTATCCGGCCGGTATCCTCAAGACGCAGCCGATCCGTGAGGACGGCAACCGCCTCTACGGTCCCGGCATCGCCGACGACAAGGGCGGCATTGCGGTGGTCCTGCATTCGCTGGAAATCCTCAAGGCGCAAGGATGGAAGGACTACGCGCAACTGACCGTGCTGTTCAACGCCGACGAGGAAGTCGGTTCGGGCGGATCGGGCGAAACGATTGCGGCGCTGGCCGATCAGCAGGACGTGGTGCTGTCCTGCGAGCCGAACGTGGCCAAGTCTGTCGCCAAGTCGGAGTCGCTGCTGCTGGGCGCTGCCGGCACGGCGACTGCAACGATGCAGGTCAAGGGCCGCTCGTCGCACGCCGGCGCGGCGCCGGAGTTGGGTCGCAATGCGCTGATCGAACTGGCCTATCAGTTGCAGCAGACGCGTGATGTGGCCAAGTCGGTGCCCGGCTCTCAACTGAACTGGACCATGGCCAAGGGCGGCGACGTGGGCAACCAGATCCCCGAGTTGGCCAGTGCGTATGGCGATGTGCGTGTCACGGCCAATGGTGCCGCGCAGAAGCTGCAGACCGCGCTGCAGGAGAAGGTCAACGCGGGTCACCTGGTTCCCGATACGCAGACCACGGTGACGATGGAAGAGGGCCGGCCCGCCTATGTGGCTGACGCCCGCGCGAAGGACCTGGCCAAACGCGCGCAGCAGGTCTATGCGGAACTCGACGGCCGCTCGCTGCTGCTGATCCCCGGCACGGGTGGCGGCACGGACGCTGGCTATGCGGGGCGGTCGGGCAAGGCGGTGGTGCTGGAGAGCTTCGGCCTGTCTGGCTTCGGGTACCACGCTCGCGACGAATACGTGGAGCTCGATTCGATCGTGCCCCGTCTGTATCTGATGACGCGGATGCTGCAGGAGATCGGAAAGAACTGAGCGTATCGAATGCTGCGGCAAGGTTCCCTCTCCCGTGCTAACGGGAGAGGGAACAAGCAGGCGGTGACAACTACGCCGCTACCGCCTGCGGGGCCGCGCCGAAATGCGGATGGCGCGAGAACAGTTCCGCCGCCCAGTTCACGAAGACCCGCACCTTGGCCGACAGATGCCGGTTCTGCGGGTACATCGCCGAGATCGGCAATTCATCCGTCTGCCAGTCGCTCATCACCTCGACCAACCGGCCGCTGTTGACGTACGGTTCGGCCATCGCGCGCGAGATGCGGGCGATGCCATGGCCTTCAAGCGCGCAGGCCATGTAGACATCGGCATCGTTGGTCGAAATGGCCGATGGCAGCAACACCTCGGTGCGTTCGCCGCCGCGCGACAACGGCCAGGGCATTTCACGGCCGGTGCGGTTGGACAGGAAGTTGACCGCCTTGTGCTGTGCCAGCTCGGTCAGATTCTGCGGCGTGCCAACGCGACGCAGATAGATCGGCGACGCATAGAACGCCAGCTTCAACTGACCGATGCGTCGCGCCACCATCGACTCGTCGAGCGCGCCAACGCGCAGCACCACGTCCACGCCTTCCTTGAGCAGATCGATCGGCTTGCCATTGATGGTCAGCTCGAGCTTCAGGTCGGGATAAGCCTTGAAGAAGTCGTGCAGGTGCGGCAGCAGCACCATCTGCGCGAGCCCGCTCGTGGTGTCGACGCATAGCGTGCCGCGCGGCGAGTTGTTGTGTCGCGTAAGCGATTGTTCCGCTTCCTCGACGTCGGCCAGGATACGGACGCAGCGTTCGTAGTAGGCAGCGCCATCGGTCGTCACGCTGATGCGGCGCGTTGTCCGATGCAGCAGCTTGACGCCCAGATGGGTTTCCAGATTCTGGATCAGGCGGGTGAGGGTGGCCTTTGGCAGGTCTAATGACTCCGCCGCACGCGCAAAGCTGCCGACATCCACCACCCGCGTGAATGCCTGCATGGAAACAAGACGATCCATGATTGAGAAGCTTTCGAAAGAAGTACGAGCTAGCTTGCGTTCAGAAGGATGTCTGGCGGGAATGGGTCCGCTGCATGTCAAGTGCGCGGCCTGGGTTTGCTGCCGGCGGTCCGCCAGTGGAGGCCGGAGCGGGGACGGGTGGAGGCTGGGGGCGTGGTGGACGCGCATGTTTCCCCAAACTGCGCGGCACCAAAGGACCGGAGTGAATCACATTTTGGGTGACCTTGCCAAGCATGTGGTTTCACTTCAGCGATTATTCCAACTCAGAAATAGTGCGTTGGCAATAGCTCGCTTTATCCCATCATCGTCAATCACCATAATTCGATGCATCGCAACACAGTATCGACGACCCATGCCGGTCGCCTGAACGCCATGACCAAGACCACCACAGCCCGTAGTTCCGCCGTGCAACCGGCCGCAGAACAGGGCGAACCGTACGTGGTGCAGCATATGGTCGTCAGTGGCGATCGGGAGATCAAGGTCTGCGTGTGTTACCCCGCAGGTTATTGGCCGTTGAGCGCAGGCTCGGCAACCTTGCCATGGCTGGTGTATCTCCATGCCGGTGGTTTTGTCGAAGGTGACGTCGAGGCAGCCAAGGAACTGGCGCGGGATCTGGCGGAGTCGGTCCCGGCCGTGGTGGTGACCCCGGGATACTCGCTGGCGCCCGAAAATCCGTTCCCGGCCGCGCCCGAGGACGCCGTGGCCACCGTGACGTGGGTATTGAAGCAGGCGAAGAAGCTCAAGGTCGACAAGCTGCGCTTCGCGCTGGTCGGCGAAGAGGCGGGCGGCAACCTGGCGATTGCCACGGCGCAGATGCTGCGGGATCGCGGCCTGCCGCAGCCGGCGGGCCAGTGGCTGATCCGCCCCGTTACGGACCCGTGCCTGTCGGCGATGTCTTCGACGCGTCAGGTGCCGATGGAAATGCTGCGCCGCCTGGCCTGCAACTATCGCGAATACCTGCCGACACCGGCCGACAGCGTGCACCCGTACGCGGCGCCGGCGCTGGCATCGCGGATGTCCGGCCTGCCTGCCACGCTGGTGCAGGTGGCGGAACAAGACGCCTTGCGTGCCGAAGGTGAAGCCTTCGCCGCGAAGCTGGCCAAGGCCGGAATATCGGCCAGGGCCCTGATCATGCCCGGCGCCTGCGGCGACGGGGTGGAACAGTCCCATGAGAAGTGTCAGGCATGGGTCGAAGAAGGTGCGCGGTTCCTGCGCGATTGTTTCGCAAAGGCCGACGACGCCTCGTAACCGGTCCGAACACCGGCCGATACCGGGAGCATGACGGTATCGGATTCAACGGCCAGCGCCCTTTGAGGCTGGCAGCAGCAATCCCGTCCTGACCGGACGGGAACACCCCCGTATTCCCGATTTCCGGGCCACTCGGCTCGGCGGGCGGCGTTCGGCCTCGATTTTTGCTTTTCCAGTTGAAGAAACCCGACGAATCACGGAGTGAAGAAAAATGAATCAACAGTCTCGACGCACGCTGATTGCGATTGCCATCGTGGCAATCCTGGGCACCGGCGTGGCAACCTCGGTTCTGCGTCCCTGGCACGGCGGGGAAGCACAGGCCAATACTCCGCCGCCGGCACCGGCGGTGGAAGTGTCCGCGGCGGTCGGCAAGACCATCACCGAATGGGATGAATTCTCCGGCCGCATCGAAGCGGTGGACCGTGTGGAGATCCGTCCGCGTGTTTCCGGCACGATCGAAACCGTGCACTTCCGCGAGGGTTCGATCGTGAAGAAGGGCGATCCGTTGTTCACGATCGATCCGCGTCCGTATGCCGCCGAAGTGGCACGTGCCGAAGCCGCCTTGGCAGCGGCGCAGGTACGCGCGTCACTTGCGCAGACCGAGAAAGCCCGCGCCCAGCGCCTGCTGGACGACAACGCGATCTCGCGCCGCGAGTTCGATGAGCGGATCAACGCCGCCAGCGAGATGTCGGCCGACGTGCGCGGCGCACAGGCGGCGCTGGAAGTGGCGAAGCTGAACCTGAGCTACACGCGCATCGTCGCGCCGGTGTCGGGCAAGGTGTCGCGCGCAGAGATCACGGTGGGCAACCTGGTGGCCGCCGGCGCGGCGTCCCCGGCGCTGACCACGGTGGTGTCCGTGTCGCCGGTGTACGCGAGCTTCGACGTCGACGAGCAGAGCTACCTGCGCTACACGGCGCCGGGCGCCAGCGGCGGCAAGAATGATCTGCCGGTGTTCCTGGGGCTGGCCAACGAGGACAACACCCCGCACGAAGGCAAAATCCACTCGGTGGACAACCGGCTGGATACGCGCAGCGGCACGATCCGCGTGCGGGCGATCTTCGCCAATGAAGATGGCCGCCTGCTGCCGGGCCTGTACGCGAAGATCAAGCTCGGTGGCGGCACGCCGCATCCGGCTGTGCTGATCAACGATCGCGCCATCGGCACGGACCAGGGCAAGAAGTTCGTGCTCGTGGTGGATCAGGCCAACAAGCTCACGTATCGCGAAGTCGAACTCGGGCCGACGTATGAAGGGCTGCGTGTGATCCGCAAGGGCTTGAAGCCGGGCGAGAGCATCGTCGTCAATGGCCTGATGCGTGTGCGGCCAGGCGACACCGTTGCGCCGAAGCCGGTATCGATGGCCTTCCGCAGCGAGCTCGAACCGCGAGGCAACGCGCCGGACCGCAAGCAGGCAGCGGAAGAGAAGGCCGACAAGCCCAACGTGAGCTAAGCAACCCAGTCTAGCCAGACACAGACAATTTCCCCCCTTCGTGGCATCGAATGGCGTCCGCTTGCGAGCGGACCGCCAGGGGGGGCTGTTTTCGCCGAGACCAAGATGAATCTCTCGAAATTCTTTATCGACCGCCCCATTTTCGCGGGTGTGCTATCGGTGCTGATCTTCCTGATCGGCGCCATATCGATGTTCAAGTTGCCGATCTCGGAGTACCCGGAAGTGGTGCCGCCGTCGGTGGTGGTGCGCGCGCAGTTCCCGGGCGCCAACCCGAAGGTGATCGCCGAGACCGTGGCCACGCCGCTGGAAGAGCAGATCAACGGCGTCGAGGACATGCTCTACATGAACTCGCAGGCCAACAGCGACGGCACGCTGACGCTGACGGTGACCTTCAAGCTGGGCACGGACCCGGACAAGGCCCAGCAGCTCGTGCAGAACCGCGTCTCGCAGGCCGAGCCGCGCCTGCCCGAGGACGTGCGCCGCCTGGGCATCACCACGGTCAAGAGCTCGCCTGACCTGACCATGGTGGTGCACCTGGTCTCGCCGAACAATCGCTATGACATGACGTATCTGCGCAACTACGCGCTGATTAACGTCAAGGACCGCCTGGCGCGTATCCAGGGCGTCGGTCAGGTGCAGATGTTCGGCTCGGGCGACTACTCGATGCGTGTGTGGTTGAACCCCGACAAGATCGCCGAGCGCCATCTGGCGGCCTCGGACGTGGTCAAGGCCATCCGCGAGCAGAACGTGCAGGTGGCAGCCGGCGTGATCGGACAGTCGCCCTCGCTGCCGGGCACCGATCTGCAACTGTCGGTCAACGCGCAGGGCCGTCTGCAGACGGTGGAAGAGTTTGGCGACATCATCGTCAACACCTCGCCGGACGGCGCGGTGACGTACCTCAAGGACATCGCCCGCGTAGAGCTGGGTGCCTCCGAGTACGCACTGCGTTCGCTGCTCGACAACAAGTCCGCCGTGGCGCTGCCGATCTTCCAGGCGCCGGGGTCGAACGCGATCCAGATCTCGGACGATGTGCGCAAGACGATGGCCGAGCTGAAGGCGAACATGCCGGAGGGCGTGGACTACAGCATCGTCTATGACCCGACCCAGTTCGTGCGCCACAGTATCGAGGCGGTGACGCACACGCTGTTCGAGGCCATCGCGCTGGTGGTGCTGGTGGTGATCCTGTTCCTGCAGACCTGGCGCGCGTCGATCATTCCGCTGCTGGCCGTGCCGGTGTCGATCGTCGGCACGTTCGGGCTGATGCACGCGTTCGGGTTCTCGATCAACGCGCTGAGCCTGTTCGGTCTGGTGTTGGCAATCGGTATCGTGGTGGACGATGCGATCGTGGTGGTGGAGAACGTCGAGCGGAATATCGAGGAAGGGTTGTCGCCGAAGGAAGCCACGTACAAGGCCATGCGCGAGGTAAGCGGCCCGATCATCGCCATCGCGCTGACGCTGATCGCCGTGTTCGTACCGCTGGCATTCATGACTGGCCTGACCGGGCAGTTCTACAAGCAGTTCGCGCTGACGATCTCGATCTCGACGATCATCTCGGCGTTCAACTCGCTGACGCTTTCGCCCGCGCTGTCCGCGCTGCTGCTCAAGAGCCACGACGCGCCGAAGGATTGGCTGACGCGCGCCATGGACAAGGTGCTCGGCAAGTTCTTCGTCCGCTTCAACCAGTTCTTCCGCCGCAGCTCGGACAACTATGGCCGGGGCGTGAAGGGTGTGATTCGTCGCAAGGGCTCGGTGTTCGGCGTGTACGCGCTGATGCTGGTGGCAACCTGGGGCGTGTTCCAGATGGTGCCGAAGGGCTTCGTGCCGGCGCAGGACAAGCAGTACCTGGTGAGCTTCGCCAAGCTGCCTGACGGCGCGACGCTGGATCGCACGGAAGACGTGATCCGCCGCATGTCGGATATCGCGCTCAAGCATCCGGGCGTGGAGTCGGCGGTGGCATTCCCGGGCCTGTCGATCAACGGCTTCACCAACAGCCCGAGCGCCGGCATCGTGTTCGTCACGCTCGATCCGTTCGACAAGCGCAAGAGCAAGGAGCTGTCTGGCAATGCGATCGCGGCCGATCTGAACAAGCAGTACGGCTCGATCCAGGACGCCTTCATCGCGGTGTTCCCGCCCCCGCCGGTGCAGGGCCTCGGTACGATCGGCGGTTTCAAGATGATGATCGAAGACCGCGCCGCGCTGGGCTATGACGAACTGTTCAATGCGACCAACGCGTTCATGACCAAGGCGCGCGCCACGCCCGAACTGGCCGGCATCTTCAGCAACTATCAGGTGAACGTGCCGCAGCTCGACGTGAAACTGGACCGCACCAAGGCCAAGCAACTCGGCGTGCCCGTGACCGACGTCTTCGACACGCTCCAGACCTACCTCGGCTCGGCGTACGTCAACGACTTCAACAAGTTTGGTCGCACGTACCAGGTCAAGGTGCAGGCCGATGCGCAGTTCCGCCAGCATGCAGAGGACATCCTGCAACTGAAGACGCGCAACGTGAGTGGCGAGATGGTGCCGCTGTCGTCGCTGGTGCAGGTCAAGCAGAGCTTCGGCCCCGACAGTGTGATCCGCTACAACGGCTTCACGGCTGCCGATATGAATGGTGGTCCGGCTCCTGGCTTCTCGTCGGGTCAGGCGCAGGCCGCCGCCGAGCGGATCGCCGCGGAGACGCTGCCCAAGGGTATCGGCTTCGAGTGGACCGAGCTGACGTACCAGGACATCCTGGCCGGCAATGCGGGCGTCTGGATCTTCCCGCTGTGCGTGTTGCTGGTGTTCCTGGTGCTGGCCGCCCAGTACGAAAGCCTGACGCTGCCGCTGGCGGTGATCCTGATCGTGCCGCTGAGCCTGCTGGCCGCCATGACCGGTGTGTGGCTGACCCGTGGCGACAACAACATCTTCACGCAGATCGGTTTCATCGTGCTGGTGGGGCTATCCGCGAAGAACGCGATCCTGATCGTCGAGTTCGCGCGTGAGCTGGAGCATCACGGCCGTACGGTGGTGCAGGCCGCGATCGAGGCCAGCCGCCTGCGTCTGCGCCCGATCCTGATGACGTCGTTCGCTTTCATCATGGGTGTAGTGCCGCTGGTGGTGTCCACCGGCGCCGGCGCGGAAATGCGCCATGCGATGGGCGTGGCCGTGTTCGCGGGGATGCTGGGGGTGACGTTCTTCGGCCTGTTCCTGACGCCGGTCTTCTATGTGGCGCTGCGTTTGCTGGCCACGCGTGGCCAGCGCCGGAAGGTGGCTGAGCAGCCTGCAACGGCGTCGCAGCCGGTGGTATCGGCAGAATAAGGGTGAACAAAATGAATAACGCAATGAAGCTGGTCTTGCCGAAGCTGGGTATGCTGGCCGCCGCGCTGGTGCTGGCGGGCTGCTCGCTGGCGCCGACTTACAAGGTGCCCGAGACGCCCACCGCATCGACGTTCAAGGAAGCCGAAGCCGCCGCTGCGGAAGGCGCGCAATGGAAGACCGCGACACCGGCCGAAGGCCAGCATCGCGGTGAATGGTGGAAGGTCTTCGGCGACGCCGATCTCGATCGCCTGATCGACGCGGCCAACACCTACAACCAGGACCTCGCTGCGGCTGCGGCGCGTCTGAAGCAGGCGCGTGCCTTCACGGGGGCGACCGAGGCGGACCTGTATCCGCAATTGAGCGCGGGGTTCAGCCCGACGCGCGCGCAGCTTTCGGCAGCCTCGCAAGGCTTGCCCGATGGCACGCGGGTGCCGCCGCAGACCGTGTACCAGGCGCGTCTGATCGCCAACTACGAGCTTGATCTCTTCGGCCGCGTGGCCAACAGCGTCAATGCAGCACGCGCCGACGAGCAGGGCGCCGAAGACCTGTATCGCTCGGTGCAGCTCGCGCTGCAGGCCGATACGGCGCAGGCGTACTTCGCGCTGCGCACGCTCGATAGCGACCGGGATCTGCTCAACGCGACGATCAAGCTGCGCGAGGACGCGCTGACGCTGCTGCGCAAGCGCTACGAGGCGGGCGAAACCACCGATCTCGATCCGGCCCGCGCCGAGGCCGAGCTTGGCACGGCCCGCGCCGATCTGGCTGGGATCGAGCGCCGTCGTGCCAACCAGGAGCACGCGCTGGCCGTCCTGACCGGAGTGTCGCCGTCGCAGTTCGCGCTGGCGGCGCGGCCGTTCGACACGCCGCCGGTTGCGGTTCCCGCCGGCTTGCCGTCGGAACTGCTCGAACGTCGCCCCGATATCGCCGCGGCGGAACGCCAGATGGCGGCTGCCAACGCGCGGATCGGTGTGGCAAAGGCGGCGTTCTTCCCACGCATCTCGCTGACGGCACTGTTCGGCTTCGAGTCGTCGGATATCTCGAACCTGTTCAAGTGGTCGTCGCGCGCATGGTTGCTTGGGCCGCTGGTGGGTTCCACCGTTGCCCAGACCGTGTTCGACGGTGGCCGCAACAGCTCGAACCTGGCCGGCGCGCGCGCGGCGCACGAGGAAAGCGTGGCGCGATATCGCCAGACCGTGCTGGTGGCGTTCCGCGAGGTAGAGGACAGCCTGGCCGACGTACGCTGGCTGAGCCAGCAGGGCACGGCGCTGGACAGTGCATTGGCCGGCGCGAAGCGCGCGCAGCGCACTTCGCGCAGTCGCTATGACGCGGGCGCGGTGGACTACCTCACTGTGATCGACGCCGACCGCACGGTGCTGCAATCGCAACGCGATGCCAATGCGGTGGCCGGGCTGCGGGCGGCGGCAACGGTGTCGCTCGTGCGTAGCCTCGGTGGCGGTTGGGGCCCTCTGCCGGAGAATGTGGCGAAGAACTGAGAGCCGTACGCCGCAGGTAACATTTGGCGGCAATTTCACGCTGGCGTGGCGTTTCCGGAGCACTACACTGGAAACGTCGCGCCAGCTTTCGTTTGGAGGGCCCATATGCGACATCGAACAAGATCACATAGCGGTACGAATCCGCTTGCGATGGCGGTCGCCGTTGTCGCCGTTGCCGCCGTTGCCGCCGTTGCATTTGGCATGACGGTGTCATGGCCCGCCGACGCGCAGCCGGCGAACACTGGCCCGATCATCGTCGGCGGATCGGCGCGGGTCGAAGGGCCGGCCACCATCATGGGCACGCTCCGCGTTGACGGCAACGTCTTCGCCAATGGCCCGCTCACCGCAGACTGGTTTGCCTCGCCTGGCGGCTATGGCCGCCCTTCCTCCCAGGGCTTGCTCAAGGTGTTCCATGGTCCGCTGACCGTGCAGGGGCCAATGGCGGTGCACGGCGACCTATACGTCAACGGCCCCTTGACCGTGAATGGCGCCCTGGAGGCCGCCGGCAATATCAACGCAAACGGACCGATGGTCGAACGGCAGGGCGGACGCTAGCGCCGCCGCCCGGATGACAGCACAATGGCGGCTTCGCACATTTCATCGATTCCGCCATGGCTCACTCCGGCTCGCCACTGGGGCTCAAGGGTATTGCACTGTTCGAAGCCGCCAAGGGGGCGCTCGTCATCCTGGCCGGTGTCGGCCTGATGGCGCTGCTGCACCATGATGCGCAGGAAATCGCCGAGACCATCATCCGGCGGATACACATCAATCCCGCCAGCCACTATCCCACCATCTTCCTGTCCTTGCTGGCGAACCCAGGCGATGGCCGTCTCTGGGCCATCGGCGGGTCCGCGTTCGTCTACGCGCTGATGCGGTTTGCCGAGGCCTATGGCCTGTGGCGGGGGCTGGCGTGGGGTAACTGGATCGGTGTCTGGTCCGGTGCCATCTATATTCCAGTGGAGCTTTACGAGGCGATCCGGCATCCCACATGGCTGCACGGCGGCCTGGCCATTGCGAATGCGCTGGTGGTCGTTTATCTTGCGCAAGGCCTGGCCCGGCACAAGGTCAGTGGCTGAGCCAGCCATGCGAATCTGCTAAGGTAGACGCCATGTGGCGCACGCCGGCGCCGCGCACCGTATCAGACTCCCGTCGACGAAGAACCTGAAGAGAGACCCATCATGATTCACGAAATCGCCCAGATCACCATCAAGCCCGGCATGGAAGCCCAGTTCGAGGCCGGCGTGGCGCAAGCCAAGCCGCTGTTCCTGCGCGCCCGCGGCTGCCACGGCCTGAACCTGCAGCGTTCGATCGAGGAGCCGTCGCGCTACACGCTGGTGGTGGCGTGGGAGACCGTGGAAGACCATATGGTCCATTTCCGTGAGTCGGACGACTTCCAGGCCTGGCGCAAGCTCGTGGGGGACTGCTTCGTCGCGCCGCCGCAGGTGCATCACGTTAATACCGTCATCTGATCACTGCTTCAACCGGACCGATTCCATGTCGACGCCTCAACCGCGCCCCCGGCATTTCTCGATGCTGCGCGATCTGCAACTGGCCGATTTCTTCACGCTGGCCAACGCGGCGTGCGGCATGGGTTCGGTGTTCTTCGCCATGTTCTTCGTGGCGGAGCCTTCGCTCCGGACTTTCTATATCGCGGCGGCGCTGGCGCCTGCCGCGTTCATCTTCGATGTGCTCGACGGACGCATTGCCCGCTGGCGCCACGCGCATTCGGCGCTCGGCCGGGAGCTAGACTCGCTCTCCGACATCATCTCGTTCGGCGTCGGCCCGGCCACGCTGGCGTTTGCGGCCGGCATGCGCGGCGGCTGGGATCTGGTGGCGCTGATCTACTTCGTCTGCTGCGGCGTGAGCCGTCTTGCCCGATTCAATGTCACCGCCGAGTCGATGGCCGAGGGCACCGGCAAGGTCAAATACTTCGAGGGCACACCGATTCCGACCAGTGTCGTGCTGACTGGCGTGCTGGCCTGGTGCGCATCCCAGGGCGGGATCGGCGATGCGCTGTTCGGTGGCGCGTGGGAGATTGGCCCCGGCACGCTGCATCCGATGGCGCTGCTATTCGTGCTGTCGGGCTCGCTGATGATCTCGAAGACCCTCCGTATTCCTAAGATCTGATCGTCTTTCTCCCGCGAGTGTCGTCAGGCTGCCCATGGTGGCGGTAATGGTGGCGGTATCGGTGGCGGTATCGGCACGCCATCTGGCGGGATAGGCTCTATCTGTCACCCCCCGGTTTGCCTGACCATTGCCGATGGCTCGCGGTGCGCGAGATTGCCCGCCGCAGCCACAACGACAACAAAGCAAACAGGAGAGAGACAGATGACCCCACGCATTGCGCGCGGCGCGGTCGTGCTTGGCACGGCCACGCTGGCGGCTGCGGCCTTGAGCGGTTGCGCCACTGGCAACGGTAACTGGAGCGAGCAGGGCCTCAGCGCCGAAATCCGCCGCACGTCCTACGGCATTCCCCACATCCGCGCCAACGACTACGCCAGCGTCGCCTTCGGCATGGCGTACGCCTATGCGCAGGACAACGTCTGCCTGATGGCCAGCCAGATGGTGACGGTCAGCGGTGAGCGTTCGGCGACGTTCGGGCCGGATGGCACCACCGAGGTGTCCTTCAAGCCGATGCGCAATGCGGACGCCGATGCGTTCTTCCGCGGCATTCTCGACGACGATGCCTTGCAGGCCAGCGCGGCGAAGCAATCGCCCGAAGCGCATGAACTGCTGCGTGGCTATATCGCCGGCTACAACCGCTACCTGCGCGATACGCCGCCGTCGAAGCGCCCGGCGGCCTGCCGCGATGCGGCGTGGGTTCGCCCGATCACGGCACTCGACATGGCGCGGCTTGCCGAGGAAAAGAGTATTCAGGCCAGCGCCGGCGCGCTCGCGGCAGGCATCGTCGCGGCAGCGCCGCCTCAGGTCACCAAGTCCGCCGCCAAGTCCACCGCGTTGACCGCACGTGTCGATATCGCCGCGATCGATTTCGAGGCGGTGAACCGCGACCTGCAACTGCTCGATCCGCCGATCGGCAGCAACGGCTGGGCGTTTGGCAAGGCTGCCACGGCAGATGGCTCCGGCCTGCTGCTCGGCAACCCGCACTTCCCCTGGACGACCACCAACCGCTTCTATCAGGCGCACCTGACGGTGCCGGGCAAGCTCGACGTCATGGGCGCGTCGATTGCCTCGTTCCCGATCATCAGCATCGGCTTCAACAAGGACGTGGCCTGGACGCATACCGTTTCCACAGCGCGCCGCTTCACGCTGTTCGAGCTGAAGCTGGCCGATGGAGATCCGACCACCTATCTGATCGACGGCAAGCCGCGCAAGATGACCACCAAGACGGTCAGCTATGCGGCAAAGCTGGCTGATGGCCGTACCGAGCAGCGTTCGCATACGTTCTACATGACCGAGTACGGTCCGGTCGTGGCCATGCCGCAGGCAGGGCTGCCGTGGACGGCGCAGAAGGCTTACACGCTGCGGGACGCCAACCAGAACAACACGCGCTCGATCGACACGTGGCTCGATATCGCGCGGGCGCATAACGTGGGCGAGATCCGCACCGCGATCGGCAACCTGGGCATTCCGTGGGTCAACACGATTGCCACCGACCGTTCGGGCCGCGCGATGTTTGCCGATGTCTCGGTTACCCCCAATGTCTCGACCTCGATGCTGGAAAGCTGCGCGCCGGCCGGAGACGGTGCCGTGCTGGCGAAGAAGCTGATGGCCGGCACGGGCATGGTGCTGCTCGACGGCTCGCGTGGTGCCTGCAACTGGACCGTCGACCCGGCGTCACCGGTGCCAGGTCTGGTCCCGCCATCGGCCATGCCGGTGCTGGAACGCGACGACTTTGTGGCCAACAGCAATGACAGCTCGTGGCTGGCGAATCCCGCGCAGAAGATGGAGGGCTTCTCGCCGGTGCTCGGGCCGCAGGCGGTGCCGCAGCGCTTGCGCACGCGTGTTGGCTTGATGGAGATCGGCAAGCGCCTGAACGGTGTGGACGGCCTGCCGGGCAACCGATTCGACATCCAGAACCTGCAGACGGTGCTGTTCCGAGATCGCAATCTGGCTGCAGAGCTTGTGCTGGACGACCTGTTGCGGGCCTGCCGCACCAAGGCTGTTCAGGGCGACAGCGATCTGCGTGACGGGTGCACGGCGCTGGGCAAGTGGGATCGCCGCAGCAATCTGGAAAGCCGGGCCGCGCCGCTGTTCCGCGAGTTCTGGATGCGCGCGCACGTCATTCCGAATGTGTATGCCATCGCCTTCAATCCTGCAGATCCGGTCAACACGCCGCGAGGCCTGCGCATGCAGGACGCTGCGGTGAACGCGGCCGTGCTGAAGGCGCTCAAGGATGCCGTGGGGGCCATGCGCAAGGCTGGCTTCGCGCTGGATGCCCCGCTTGGCGAGGTGCAGGCCGCGAAGTCGCCCAACGGTCTGATTCCGCTGCACGGTGGGGAGGAGTACGAGGGCGTGCTGAACAAGCTCCAGAGCCAGCCGGTGTCGGCCGATGGCCTGAAGGTGTTCTTCGGAACGAGCTATGTGCAGACCGTGGGTTTCGATGCCAATGGGCCGGTGGCGCAGGCGCTGCTGGTCTACGGCCAGTCGATCGACCCGGCTTCGCCCCATGCCTGGGACCAGATGCGGCAGTTCTCGGCCAAGCGCTGGATTTCGCTGCCGTTCTCGGAGCAGGCCATCGCGGCGGATCCGCAACTGAGCGTCACCAAGCTGAGCCAGTGACGTAGCTTGGTGACGTAGCCGTATGCCGGCGGCATAAGGTGATATGGGGGCGGCCAGGGCCGTATCCCATGCCGCCGGCAGGGTCAGCAGGGTTTTTCAGTGGCGACTACAATCGCCCGGACCAGAACACCCCCGCAAGGATGGCCCTCATGCCTCATCTCTTCGATCCATACCGGATCGGCAATCTCGAGCTTGCCAACCGCATCGCCATCGCGCCGATGTGCCAGTACTCGGCACAGGAAGGCAATGCCACCGACTGGCACATGATTCACCTCGGCCAGATGGCGCTGTCCGGAGCGGGCCTGCTTATCATCGAAGCCACCGCGGTATCGCCTGAAGGCCGCATCACGCCGGCCGACCTTGGCCTGTACAACGATGCCAATGAAGCTGCGCTGGGCCGCGTGCTAGACGCCGTGCGCAACCATTCGCCCATCGCGGTGACCATCCAGCTTGCCCATGCTGGCCGCAAGGCATCGAGCGAAGCGCCGTGGGACGGCGGTGGCCAGATTCGGCCCGACCAGCCGCGAGGCTGGCAGACCTTCGCGCCATCGGCAGTGCCACATGCGGCGGGAGAAGTCCCGCCGGCCGCGCTCGACAAGGCCGGTATGAAGAAGATTCGCGACGACTTCGTCGCGGCTGCCAAGCGTGCGGCTCGCCTGGGTATCGAAGGCATCGAAGTGCATGGCGCTCACGGCTATCTGCTGCACCAGTTTCTTTCGCCCATCGCCAATCACCGTACGGACGAGTACGGTGGCAGCCTCGAGAACCGGATGCGCTTCCCGCTGGAAGTGTTCGAAGCCGTGCGAGAGGCGTTCCCGGCCGAACGTCCGGTCTGGATGCGCGTCTCCGCCACCGACTGGGTGCCGAACGGATGGGACATCGAGGGGACGATCGCGCTATCGCATGAACTGAAGGCGCGTGGCAGTGCGGCGGTGCATGTGAGCACGGGCGGCGTGTCGCCGCAGCAGGCCATCAAGATTGGCCCGGGATACCAGGTGCCTTACGCGCAACGCGTCAAGGCGGAGGTGGGGTTGCCGACGATGGCGGTCGGGCTGATCACCGAGGCCGAACAGGCCGAAGCGATCATCGCCAACAATGAGGCGGACATTATCTCGATCGCCCGCGCGATGCTGTACGACCCGCGCTGGCCGTGGCACGCGGCGGCCAAGCTTGGCGCCAGCGTCAATGCGCCGAAGCAGTATTGGCGCTCGCAGCCGCGCGGGCTGGAAAAGCTGTTCAGGGACGCGCACTTCGGCCAGCGTTGATGAACGGCCGTTGAGCGGCTGGCCGGGAACGTAAAAGCGGGAAGGTAGATGCTGCCTTCCCGCTTTGTTCTTTATGGTTTTTGGATCCGAGGTGTCAGATCAATATCAAGGGCGCGTCTTGCGCAGAATCGCGTAGAGCTCGTCCTTGATCCGCAGTTTTTCCTTCTTCAGCCTCTCGATCTCCAGCGGTGTGGCGGGGTCCAGACCCGCCTCCATGTTCAGGATCTTCTGGTCCAGATCGTTGTGCATGTCGAACAGCCGGGCGAAATGGGCGTCATGCACCTTGAGCATGGAAATCTGTTCGCGATATTCCGGAAACATTGGCAACTCTCCTGCGATGGATCAATGGATGGGCAAGGCTATGTTTGATTCTAGGCATGTCGCGACGGGTGCTGTTTGATATCGATCACGCCACACCGGGCGAGCTGTCGCCGCTGCGCGCCCGCACAATGCCTCCTTGACTTTTCCCGACGCGGAAAGCGGTGATTCCGGCGCCACGAAGTGCCGCGCCGCAACATCGAAAAATGCCAGAAACGAAGGGATTACCATGATTGTCGCCCCAGGGCGACAAGCGCGACCATGGCCTTAATAGATTGCGTTGGGCAGTAGAGACGGGCTCCCCCCCCCCACGTGCAGGCCCGCCTTCACAGAAGTAGTCGAAGAACGAACTCTGGGAGACATCCATGCAAGTCTATGACGGCCTCGTCTTCGTTTGCGCCATGCTGCTGATCTGCATGTACGCCTATCTTGGCGTGCAGTCGCAGAGCATCGCGCTGAAGTATGTTTCGCCGGCGGTGGTCGGCGTGCTCACGGTCGTCTACTCGCTGTTGCCAATGCGGATGATTGGCTGACAGCCGCGTATCTGCGACAAAAACCCCGCCCATGTGAATCGGGCGGGGATGCGTCATGCGCACGCGCTACTTGTGCGCTACTGCGGCGTGCGCTGCTGTGTCAGCGCTCGTCTTATCGCAGCGAAAGCCAGATTGCCTTCGGTTCGGTGAAGTTCTCGATGGCGGCGTCACCGTGCTCGCGGCCGAGTCCGGAGTCGCCGGCGCCGCCCCAGGGCAGACGCACGTCGGTATAGCCGTACGTGTTGATCCACACCGTGCCCGCCCGCAATTCCCCGGCTACCTTGTGCACGCGCGCGATGTCCGCGCTCCATACCCCAGCGGCCAGGCTGAACGCGGTGCCATTGGCGATGCGCACGGCATCGGCGTCGTCTTCGAATGGAATCACGCTGGCCACCGGGCCAAAGATCTCTTCCTGCGAGATCCGCATTTCGTGCTCGACGTTCGCGAACACGGTTGGCTCGACGAAGAAGCCGCGCTGGCCGATGCGCGCGCCGCCGGTCACCGCGCTGGCGCCTTCTCGCTTGCCGATTTCCACATAGTCGAGCACGGTCTTCATCTGCGCCGCCGAGACGACGGGGCCCATCGTCGTGTCCGGCGAGGCCGGATCGCCGACCCGTATCGCGCGGGCGCGGGCAGTCAGCCTTTCCACCACTTCGTCGTACACCTTGCGCTGCGCCAGGATGCGTGACCCGGCCGAGCAGACCTGCCCCGAGTTGAAGAAGATTCCGGATGCCGCGGCACGCGTGGCCGCATCGATGTCGGCATCGGCAAAGATCACGTTGGCGGACTTCCCGCCCAGTTCCAGCGTGACGCGCTTGAAGTTGGCGGCCGCGCCCTGCATGATCCCGCGCCCGACCCCGGGCGATCCCGTGAACGTCACCTTGTCGATTCCCGGGTGCGCAACCAGCGCATTGCCCACCACGCTGCCCTTGCCGGTGACGACGTTGAAGACGCCCGGCGGCACGCCGGCCTCCAGCGCCAGTTCGGCCACGCGCAGGGCTGTCAGTGGCGTAATCTCGGCGGGCTTCACGATCAGCGTGCAACCGCAGGCCAGGGCGGGCGCGATCTTCCACATGCCGATCATCAGCGGGAAATTCCACGGGATGATGGCCGCAACGACGCCGACAGGCTCGCGCACCGTGTAGGTCAGCGCGTCCGGCCGCGTTGGAATCACCGCGCCGTGGATCTTGTCGCACCAGCCCGCGTAGTACCGCACGGTGTCGATAACCGCGGGCAGATCCTGCCGACGGACGGCCGCCAGCGGCTTGCCGGCATCCAGGCTCTCCAGCGTGATCAGTTCCTCGGCATGGGCTTCCAGCAGGTCGGCGAACCGGTTGAGGATGCGGCCGCGATCGGCGGCGCGCATGCCCGCCCAGCCCTTGAGTGCCGCGCGGGCGGCCTGCACGGCGGTGTCGACGTCAGCGGCGCTGCCTTGCGCCACCAGCGCGATGGGTTCCTCGGTGGCGGGGTTGATGTCGGTGGAATACTCACCGCTGCCGGGGGGCAGCCGCTTGCCGTCGATCAGCATATCGTGCTTCGGCAAGTCGGGGCGTGTGGCGGTCATGGAAGGCTCCTCGCTTGAGTCATGGTTTGAAATGACGTGCGCGTTGGCCGAGGGAATCAGGCCCGCAGTGCCTTGCAGTGTGGTGGGCCGCCAGACCTAAGTCCAATTAATAGGACTGATCTATTCATGCTTTTAATGCATGAATATGGCTGATGCTTATTGTTGGACCCGATACCATTCGGAGCCCCGGAGCAGGGCGCCAATGGCCGAATGGAGTTCGCCCGGGACCACGGGCTTGTGCAGCAGCGCGGTGCCACCCGCGTGGACGTTGCGGAGCTGATCTGCCGCTGTGTCGCCGGTGATGATGATGGCCGGCAGCGCCTGGCCGGTGCGCTCGCGGATCGCGGCGATGGCTTCGTGGCCGGTGCGATGGCCGCGCAGCCGGTAGTCGGCCAGGATCAGGTCGGGGGCGAAGGTGTCGAGCAGGGCCAGCGCCTCGTCCTCGGATTCGGCGGGCCGGCAGTCGCAATCCCAGGCCGCCAGCAGTTCGGCCATTGCCTGGCGGATTGCCGGATCGTCGTCGATGACAAGCACGCGCAGACCATCCAGGCGGATCACGCTGCCGGGGAACGTGACTTCCTCGGGCGCGCCCCAGGCCAGTGGCAGTTGCAGACGGAATACCGAGCCGCGTTCCGCTATCGAATCCAGTGTTACGCGGGTCTGCATCGTGCGCGCCAACCCGTCGACGATAGCCAGACCTAGCCCAAGCCCCTTGCGCTGGTCGCGCTCCGGGTTGCCGAGCTGGTGGAACTCGCGAAAGATCTCGCGGTGCTGCGCGACGGGAATACCGATGCCGGTATCCCAGACCTCGATCGAGGCATGGAAGCGCCGGGGCCGGCAGGCGATCAGCACGCCGCCGGTGTGCGTGTAGCGGATCGCGTTGGCGATCAGGTTACGCAGGATCAGTTCGACCAGCGCCGGGTCGCCGAACAGCGTGGCCGTGGTATCGCGGGTGCGATAGACCAGTCCACGCGCATTCGCCTGCGGTGCGAACTCGTTCTCGAGCTTGTGCAGCATCGGCTGGAGCCTGAACGGGCGCGGCCGCGCGGTGATCACACCGGCCTCGAGCTTCGAGAAATCGAGCAGCGTGTTGAGCATCTCCCGCGCCGCGCCGGACGACGCCTCGATGTGGTCCAGCAACTGGCGCTGGTGCGTATCCAGCGGCGTGCGCCCGAGCGACACGAGAAACAAGCCCAGCGCATGCAGGGGCTGGCGCAGGTCATGGCTGGCCGATGCCAGGAACACCGACTTGGCGCGATTCGCGTTCTCGGCCTCGCGCAAAGCGTGACCGGCGCGCGCGGTCTGGTCGCGTAGCTGCGAGATCAGTTCGACATTCTCGAAACGCAGCGCAATCGAATGACGCGCCACGCGCGAGTAGTTGCGCGCGAAGATCAGCAGCACCACCAGATACAGCGGCGTGCCAAAGAACATCGGCAGGTAGGCAATGTCGCGCGTGAGCAGGAATACGATCCACACCGGCAGGATCGCGGGAATGAAGAAACCGATGGCCACCGGCAAGCAGGTGGAGAAGACCGCCAGCGCCGCCGCGCTCATGCCGGCAATCAGCGACAGCACACAGATCACCACGGCGGGCGACCGGATATCAAGGTAGAGCCAGGCTACCAGTCCCCACAGGCTGCCGATCAGCACCAGCATGACGGTCATGGCGCGCGCGTAGCGTCCCGCGCGAGCCTCGGTCAGACGGTCGGGCACGGCCAGCCGGCCGAAATGGGCGATGGCGCAGAGCACGACCATCGACGCGGCCCATGGCATGGCGCCGGGGTGTCCACCCGTGACCGTCAGGCCGACTGCCAGGATGATGGCTGCAAGCGAGCAGCCAAGCATCGCGATGCCGAAGCTCTGGTCGATCAGCTCCATCTGCGCCGCAAGCAGGCGCGGCTCGTCATAGTGAGGCAGCAAGGAGGGCCACATGCCGGGCGTGGGCGTCAGCGTTGTGCCTGCACCAGACCGCGGCGCTGGGCTTCGAGAATGGCTTCCACGCGGCTGACCACGCCGAGGTGGTCGAGAATCGCCGCCACGTGCACGCGTACGGTGTTTTCCGACAAACCGAGGTGATAAGCGATGACCTTGTTCGAACGCCCCAGATTGAGCTGGTTCAGGACCTCGAGCTGGCGCGGTGTGAGCTGGCTGGGCCTGTAGGCCCGGGTCTGGGGGAAGCAGTCGCAGGGCTGTTCGGTCGGAAAGTACGTGCCGCCCGCCAGGCAGCAGGCAATTGCTTCCTCGATCTCGCGCGGGTCGGCGGATTTCGGCAGGAAACCGGCGACTTCCTTGCGTGCTTCGTCGGGGATCGCGTCGATGCCAGACGTGCCGGAGACGATCACGATCGGTGCGCGGGAGAAATGCCGACGGAGCACCTTGATGCCCTCGATGCCATTCAGCCCAGGCATCTGGATATCCAGCAACAGGATATCGACGGGCTTGTCGCCATGCGCCTCGGTGGCCTCCATGACCGACCCCGCCTCCATGATCGACGCGACGTTCGGGCTGGCGGCCAGCAACAGCTTCAGTCCGGTGCGGAACAGCGTGTGGTCATCGATCAACAGAAGCCGGGCTTGCGACATGAGAAAGTGCGGGGGGCGACAGACAAGGACGATTGGACTCGATTCCAGCGTGCTTGTCCATGATGCTTACCCCCCGGCCGTCTTTCCGGCGTTGCCCCGCATTTGGGGTAGTCCGGAAAGATTATTGGCAACGCGTAAAGTCGCTGCCACGATGCTGACATGGACGAATTCCGCGACTTGTCCATACCACTTTGAGTACCCGCTCCACCCGGCAGCGGGTATTTTTTTGGCCTCGGCGAAGTATGCCGATTGGAATCATTCGTCGGCCTTCGCGCCGGAGCGATGCACGATCTCCGCCCACTTCTTGCCCTCGGAGACGTTGTACCGCGCGAAATCCGCCGGCGAGGACCCGACTGGTTCGGCGCCCATGTCGGCGTACTGCTGGCGCACGTCAGGGCGCTTCAGCGCGGCAGCGGCATTCGCGGCCAGCTTTTCGACGATCGGAGCCGGCGTGCCGCGCGGCGCCCACAGGCCATACCACGTGCTGATGTCGAAGCCCGGCAGGCCCGATTCGGCGACGGTGGGCACGTCAGGCAGGGCGCTGGCGCGGTGCGCGGTGGTCACCGCCACGGCACGCAGCTTGCCCGACTTGATAAACGGCATGGCCGACGGCATCGAATCGAACATCAGCTGGATCTGTCCGCCCATCAGGTCGGTCAATGCCGGCGCGCTGCCTTTGTACGGCACATGCTGCATCGGCACCTTGGCCGCCAGCTTGAATGATTCGCCAGCCAGTTGCTGTGCCGATGCATTACCGGCCGAGCCGAAGTTGAGCGCGCCACCCTGGCGCTTGGCGTACGCGATCAGGTCCTGCACGGTCCTGACCGGCGAGTCGTTGTTGACCACCAGTACCAGCGGCACCTCGGCCAGTTGCGTGATTGGAACGAAGTCCTTGAACGCGTCGTAGCGCATCTTGGAGTAGATGCTCGGGTTGATCACGTGCAGCGAGGCATTGGCCAGGATCGTGTAGCCATCGGGCGTGGCGCGTGCGACCGCTTCCGCGCCAATCATGCCGCTGGCCCCCGGCTTGTTGTCGACGACAACGCTCTGGCCCATGCTCTCGCCCATCTTGACGGCGACCACGCGCGCGAGCAGGTCGGTCGGTCCGCCGGCAGGGTAGGGCAAGACCATGCGTACCGGATGTTGTGGAAACGTCTGCGCGGACGCACCGACGGGCAGCATGGCGATGGCCGTTGCCACGATTGCCAGCGCAACATGCAGCCGTGACCATGCCGGCTTCTTTGTAGATGGATGATTCATGTCTCTGTCTCCTTGATTTTTATTGCCACCTTGCCAACAACCTTGCGGGATTCCAGCGCGGCGAGGGCATCCCCCAGGCCGGTGATCGGATAGACAGCGGACACGGTCGGCTCCAGCTTCCCTTCCGCAGCCCACTGAAACAGGGTGGACATGACCTGCTGCAACGCCGGGGCGTGCTTGGCGCGCTCGTCGGACGGCGTCCAGCCGATGTATTGGCCGAAGAAGAAGCCGTGCAGTGTCAGGTTCTTGACCAGCAGCAGGTTGACCGGCGCCTGCGGGATGGACCCGCTGGCAAAGCCGATGCTGAGAATGCGCGCGTTCGGCGCAGCCGCGCGCAGCGCCTGGGCGAACAGGTCGCCGCCGACCGGGTCCACCACCACATCCGCGCCACGGCCACCGGTGAGTGCCTTGACTTGAGCGGCGAGGTCCTGGGGCGCAACCGCGTGCGTGGCCCCGCGGCGCAGCGCGTCGGCGCGTTTTGCCTCGGTGCTGGCGCAGGCAATCACGGTCGCGCCAAGTTGCCGCCCGATCTCGACCGCCGCGAGTCCGACGCCAGCGCCAGCGCCGAGCACCAGCATGGTGTCCTGCGGCGTCAGCGCGCAACGCCAGACCAGGCCGCAATAGGCGGTGCCGTACGAGAGCGGGATCGGCAGCGCGACCTTCGGCGGCAGCGAGTCGGGGACAGGGTAGACGGTGTACTCAGGCACCGTGAATCGCTCCGCGTAGCAGCCCCAGTCGGCGATGGCTACGACCCGGTCACCTGGGCGCAGTCGCGTGACGGCCTTGCCGCAGGCCACCACGCGTCCCACCGCTTCCGTGCCGGGCACGAATGGCAGCGGGGGGCGGCGCTGATACTGGCCGGCGATCATCAGGCCGGTGGCATGGCTGACGCTGGCGAACTCCACTTCGATCGTGACCGCATGGGGGTCGGCCAAGGTGGGCTCGGGCACGGTCGCGAGTTCCACATCCTCGACGCCGCCGAACTGCTTGCATACGAGCGCCTTCATCATGCAATCGCCTTCGCCGACGTGACCGTTGCCTGTCGCACCACGCCTAGCCGCAACCATTCGTCGATGGCGTGGCTGCCGAAACCGGCTTCCTGCAGCAACGCCACAGTGTGTTCGCCATTCTCGGGTGCTGGCCCGGCGGGCCGTCGCATGTCCCGGGCGGGGATCCCGGCGAAGGGCAGAGCGCCCAGCCCTGGTTGCTCGATCGACTGGAATGTCTGGCGGTGCGCCGCCTGCGGGTGCTGCAGCACGTCGGCATAGCTGCGGACCGGGGCGTGAAGCACGTCGTGGCGGCTCAACTGCTCCTGCCACGCACTGGTCGTGCGGGTGACGATGATTTCTCCGACCTGCCGGTTCAGCAGCGCCGCGTGTTCCATGCGACTGGCGTTGTTGACGAAGCGCGGGTCAGCCAGCCAATCGTCGCGGTCGAGGGCGTGACAGAGCTTGGCGAACTGCGCATCGTTCAGGGCCAGCAGCGTCACACTGCCGTCACTGGTGGCAAAGACCCCGTTGGGCGCGCTGACCGGGCCGGCAACGGCCTGGCCCGCGATGGCGTGCTCGAGGAGATTGTTGGCCTGCAGCGCGCAGCAGGCGTCGAACAGATTCAGTTCGACATGGCCGCCGCGCCCGGTGCGGTACCGCCGGCACAAGGCGGCGGCGCAGGCCTGGGCCGCGTAGAGGCCGGTGGCGGCGTCCGCCAGCAACATGCCGATGCGGCGGGGCGTTCCGTCGATGCCACGGTTCGCGAACATCAACCCGCTGTCGGCCTGCATCACCGAGTCGGACGCCGGGTAGTCGGCGTAGGGGCCATCCGGGCCGTAGCCGCTGATCGAGACATAGACCAGTTCGGGGCGCAGCGCCGCCAGCGCGGCATGGCCCACGCCAAGCCGATCCGCTACCTGTGGGCGAAAGTTCTGTACTACCACGTCGGCCTGCAGTGCCAGCTGGCGCAGGACTTCCTTGCCAGCTTCGACCGTGGCGTCCACGCAGATGCTGCGTTTGCCGCCGTTGTACGCGATGCTCAGCGCGCTCGTATCACCACGCACGACCCCGACCTTGCGCCCCCAGTCTCCGGACGGCGGCTCGACCTTGATGATCTCCGCGCCCTGCTGCCAGAGGATATGGGCGCAGTACGGGCCGGCGATGCCCTGGCTGATGTCCAGCACACGCAGGCCGGCAAAAGGTAGGTCAGGCAGATCGAGCACGCCGGGCAGGTCGGGCAGGCCGTCATCGGCTGGATGGGTGGGGGCAAGGGCATTCGACATGGGCGGTTCGGCATGATTTAGCGCGATGCCTATGCTAGGGTTACGCCTCCGCCGTGACAATCCATCGTTTTGTGCCAGTGGTGTTGACTCATGATTGACAATAGCTTGGACCTCAACCTAGTACGGCTGTTCGTGACGATGGTGGAATCGCGCACGTTGACGGCGGCCGCCGAGCGCAGTGGCATGACCCGCTCCAATGTGTCCCGCCGTCTGAAGGTGCTCGAACAGCACCTTGGCGCTCAGTTGATGCGGAGGACAACCCGGCACGTCGAACTGACGGAGGCCGGGCAACTGCTCTACGCCCACGCACTGCGGATGCTCGATGAACTGCAATCGGCCAAGACCGCGATCGACAGCCTCGGCACGGTGGTGCGTGGCGACGTGCGCATCCGCCTGCCGACGGGGCTCGGCCATCTCTACCTGACGCCGCTGCTGCTGGAATTCGCCCGCATCTATCCGCAGATTTCGCTGCGCGTGGTCATCAACGACAACATCGGCGACTTGATTTCCGCGGAGGTCGACATGGCGCTGAAAATCACGTCCCAACCGCCAGATGATCACGTGGCGCGACGCATCTGCGACGTTGGCTGGTGCCTGTGCGCGACGCCGTCTTTCCTGGACAGCCGTGGCCCGATCCTGAGCGTGGCTGATCTGGAGAGTTGCGACATGATCGCGCCCGCATCGCTGGGCCGGCGCTTCACGCTCAAGGTGTGGATGGCAGGCACCCCGACGACCTTGCGCGTGTCACCACGTATCCAGTCTGGCGACTATCCGTTTCTGCTGGAATCGATGATTGGAGGCCTTGGCGTGGCACTGCTGCCGCGCTATGCCGTCTGGCGGCAACTCCAGACAGGGCAGGTCCGCGAGGTGCTCGCCGAATGCGAGGCCGAAGGCGTGGGGGATAGCGTTTACATGCTGACGGCATCGAATCGCTATCCGACGCTGGCGACCCGCACGCTGATGGATTTCATCCGCGTGCATCTGGAGCGGCAGGCGGAGAGTTGGCGGCGGAGCGGCAATCCGCGGTTAGTGTCGGCGTAGGCGACATGCGGGAATGACCGACCAGTGGTGGCGCTCCCAATCCCCTACCGCCGCTGCGCCAACCAGATCCCCGCCCCGATACAAACAAGCCCCATCCCGTGATACCAATGCGGCGACTCGCCCAGCAGAACGGTGGAAAGCACGGCCGCGAACAGTGGCGTGAGGGTAATGAAGAAAACCGGCAATTGCGCCCCAGCGCGCGAGATGGCGCGATCCCAGACGAAATACGCCAGTAGCGACGGCACGGTGCCCACATACAGCAGGATCCACGCGACCTTGCCGCTCCACTGCAGGGGCTCCGTCAGCTGGCCGAGTTCCCACGCGGCGACGGGAATGCTGGCGATGATGCCTGCCACGATCTGCGCAAACAGAAGTACCGGCAGCGGCAGGTCGGGGCGGTGCTTGCGCAGTAGCCAGGTGTAGAAACTCCAGGTGATTGTCGCGGCGAGCATGTACAGGTCGCCGGGCACGAATTCGAGATGGGCCAGCCGCTCGGGCTCGCCGCGCATCAGCACGAACGATACGCCCAGCAGGCAGAGCAGGGCGCCGGCCACCTGCCACGGGCGGAACCGCTCATGGAAAAAGCAGGCGCCGATCAGCAGCAGGAAGAGCGGGGTGGATGCGCCGATCAGGGTGACGTTGATCGGCGTGGAGGTGGTGAGCGCCAGATACTGGAACGCGTTATAGCTGGCGATCGACAGCAGGCCCATGGTGGCGAGCATGGCGAGATGCTGTCGCAGCGCGGCGCGATGCGTCATGACGTCCCGCCACGCGTAGGGGGCCAGCAGCAATGCCGCGATGATCCAGCGCACAAGATTCAGCGTGATCGGTGGCACGGTGCCCGCGGCGAGGCGTCCGACGATGGCATTTCCGGCCCAGGCCAGTGGCGGGAATGTCAGCAGGAACAAAGTGGTCGCGTCGATGCGGGTGGTCTTCATCTTGTGTGAGAGCGCGGCTGACGGGCCCTGCGAGAGAATGGGACAGAGACGTTGCGGGTGCCGGCAATATACGTCCGATACGGTGATCCGTGTTGCATCGGACGGTAGCCATCATGGGTACTCCCGTTCGGAGAGCGCTGGCTGGGAGGAGGCCGGGCGGCGCAGTATACTTCCCGCCTTTGTCACGCCATTCAGGACTCCCCATGAGCGCATTGCCCGCCTGCCCGAACTGTCATTCCGAGTACACCTACGAGGATGGTGGCCTCTTTATCTGCCCGGAATGCGCGCATGAATGGTCGGCGCAGGCGTCCGCGCCGGCCGAGGCGGAAGTCCGGGTTCATCGTGATTCGGCGGGCAACGTGCTGCAGGACGGGGATACCGTCACCGTTATCAAGGATCTCAAGCTGAAGGGATCCGCCGGCACGATCAAGATGGGTACCAAGGTGAAGAACATCCGCCTGGTCGACGGCGATCACGATATCGATTGCAAGATCGACGGATTTGGCGCCATGAGCCTGAAATCGGAGTTCGTCCGGAAGGTGTGACGGCCTACTGATTCCGTTCCGGGGCAGCGGCTGATCCCACCTATCCGCCTCCGGAATGATGCCCCGGCGCCTTGCTCAATAGATGCGTTCTCTGGTCCGCGCTGAGCGACAGGTGCCGCTCGTAGTGCCGCAGGATGTCGGCAATGATTTCCTCGTCGCGCAGATACTGTATGTCGTAGCCCTCGCGGCCATCCTCGAAGAACGTGATTGGCTCGAAGACATGAGCGCGGCGATTCTCGGGTTCCGCCGCTTCGCGCACCAGGAATGCGGGCAGGGCGCGGCGGACAGGCCGGGCGCCGTAGAGGAAGTCGCGCACGCCCTCGAGCGGAATGGACAGCCAGACGGCGCCATCGGCTTCGTTGTGCTGCACGCTTGATGCAATACCGCGGCGTTCCAGCTCCTTGCTGACTTCCCGCATGGCGGCCTGCACCGGGCCGGCAAGGAAGCGGCGCACGTCGGTCTCGGTGGATTGATGGACGATTTGCGTCAACCGGCGGCGCCAGTGCTGGCCGCTCCAGAACGTCGTGGCTGGCGCAAGCTCCTGTGAATAGTGCGCGCGGTCGGCAAGCAGGCCGAGCCAGAGCCCGTAGCAGAGCGCCATCATGATGATGGCGACCGGCAGGGCGGCCACCAGCGTCATCGCCTGCAATGCCTTGAGCCCGCCGGCCACCATCAGGACAGCAGCCGTGATGCCCAGCACGAGCGCCCAGAACAGCCGTTGCCAGACGGGCGAGTTGGGCGCGCCTCGCGACGCGATGGTGTCGATCACAAAGGCGCCCGAGTCCGCGGAGGTGACGAAGAACACCGCGATCAGCACGATGGCCAGCGCGGCCAGACCCTTGGCAAGCGGAAAGAACTCGAAGAAGCGGAACAGCAGCGCGTCGACGTTGCCGGCTGTCTGGGCTAGCGCACCCATGGCCTGATGGGTGTCGATCCAGATCGCCGTGTTGCCAAAGACCGTCATCCACAGCAGGTTGAACGCCGTCGGCACAAGCAGCACGCCAAGCACGAACTGACGAATGGTGCGTCCGCGAGATATCCGCGCGATGAACATGCCGACGAACGGGGACCACGAGATCCACCACGCCCAGTAGAGAATCGTCCAGCCGCCATACCAGCCGGACTCCTGCGGGGGTACATAGGCATAGGTGCGGAACGACAGGCCGACGATGTTCGACAGATAGTTGCCGATGTTGTCGGTCAGCGCATCGAACAGAAAGCTGGTCGGCCCCTCCACGAGGATAAAGAGCAGTAGCAGGATGGCCAGCATCAGGTTCAGTTCACTCAGCCGGCGAACGCCTTTGTCCAGGCCCGATGCTGCCGAAATGCCGGCCAGGGTAATCACCACTGCGACCAGGCCGATCCGGAAGCCGGCGGATTCCGTTTCCCAGCCCGCTACCTGATGCAGGCCGGCGCTCAGTTGCAGCACGCCGTAGCCGAGCGTCGTTGCGATGCCCGCGATCGTGCCGACCAGCGCGAAGGCATCCACCGCGTGGCCGGCTGGCCCCTCGATGCGATGCCGCAACACGGGGTACAGGCCGGACCGCATGGTCAGGGGCAGGTTGTAGCGGAATCCGAAGTAGGCCAGCACCAGTCCCATCACGCCATAGACAGCCCATGCATGAAACCCCCAGTGAAAGAAGGTCATGAGCATCGCCTCGCGTGCCGCGAGCGGGGTTCCGCCCTCGACCGTGGGTGGTTTCAGATAGTGTTGCATCGGCTCGCCAACGCCGAAGTACATCAAGCCGATGCCCATGCCTGCCGCGAACAGCATGGCGGTCCAGGACAGGAAACTGAACTCGGGCTCGGCATTGTCCGGCCCGAGGCGGATGTCGCCGAAACGGCTGGCTGCAAGCAACAGCAGGAAAAGGAGGAAGCTGGTGACGGCCAGGGTATAGAACCACCCGAAACGCAGTGTGACCCAGGCTTGGGCGACGGAGAATGCCTGGTCGGCGATCTTCGGATACACGCCGCAAAGCACAAGCAGACCACCGATGATCAAGAGGGATGGCACCACGACCTGTTTGCTGAGCGTGGTGCGAAGCCAGCCGGACGAGGATTGGGCCGCTGGCTCGGGATCCGGTGTGTCCGATGGGGACGCCTTGGGGTCAGGAACTTGCGCTTGCGCCATCGAGGACTGGTCAGGCGCGGCGCCATCGTTTGGGCGTGGTGTCATGACATCCACCTGAGGGCAGCAACACGCCCGTTATCGATCACATGCCGCCAACGCGATATGCGAGGGCCACGATAATGGGCCCAAGCACCGGCAGCATCACGTTGGCGATGGCATACGTCACCGTGTAGCCGAGCAGCGGCACCGAACTCTGGCTGGCGGCCAGCACGGCACTGATCGCCGGCGTGCTGACGTGCTGCCCCGCGATGGCGCCGACCAGCAGTGGCCCCTGGATTTTCAGGAACTTGTGGCCGATCCAGAGTGACATGCAAGCCGGCGTCAGCGACACGGCCAGGCCGACGAGCGGCAGCACGGCGCCATGCTCGCGAATCAGCGTGACGGCATCAGGTCCGGCAGACAAGCCGACACAGGCCACGAACATCGCCAGTCCCAGGTCTTTCAGCAACTGGACCGCGGCGCTTGGCATGTCGCCCACGCCGGGCCGTTTGAAATTGATCCAGCCGAAGACAAGACCGCTGAGCAGCGCGCCGCCGCCGCTGCCGAGCGAGATCGGGATGCCGGCTGCCTTCAGGGTGACGCTGCCGATCAAGAGGCCAATCAGGATGCCCGCGCACAGGAAGACGAGTTCGGTGGTATCGGTGGTGCGTAGATCCCTGCCCAGGTTGCGGGCCGCTGAGGTCAGTGTCGGCTCCACGCCCACCAGGCTTACCCGGTCGCCATGCTGCAGGCGTGTGGCGGGCGTGATCGGCAGGCTCATGCCGGATCGAACGATCTGCTGGACCCAGACGTAGCGGAGATGTTGCTGGGCGGCTTCCCGGCCGAGTTCGGCCAGTGAGCGGCCATTGACAGCGGGATTGTTGACGATCACCTGGTGCTCTTCGAGCCGCAGCACGTCGGACTGGCTCAGCGGCAACGACACCTCCTGGCCAATCACCTCGCGAGCCGAGACGAGTTTGTCGCGCACGCCGATCAGCGCCACGATGTCGTCCCGTTCTATGGTCAGATCAGGCACCGACTCCATGAGCTTGCCGTCGCGCACCAGCCCCATCACCAGTGTCCGCCCGCCAAGCGCGGTTTCCAGTTGGCGCACGGTCAAACCGGCCGCATGTTCCACGCGGTGAGCACGTCCCACCAGGCGGGGCAGCACCGGCTGCGTGGCGACGTCATCGTCGGAGGCGGCCTGCAGTTCCTTGGCCAGTTCGCTCGATGCCTCGCGCAGGTTGAAGCGAAGCAGGAAGGGGGCCACCTGGCTGGTGAAGAACACGATGCTGATCAGGCCGACGAGGTAGGTCAGCGTATAGGCCGTGGCGATGTTCGATTGCATCCGGGCCAGTTCTGTCGGGACCAGGTTCAGATGCTTGAGCGCCTCCGCAGCCGTGCCGACCACTGCGGATTCCGTCGCCGCGCCGGCTGCGAGGCCCGCCGCCGTGCCAGGGTCCAGATCCAGCATTCGCACGGCCACCAGCACGATTGCCAGTACCACGAACGCTTCAATGAGCGGCAGAACCATGAACCGCAGGCTGGAGCGGTTCAGGTTCGCGAAGAACTGCGGCCCGCCCGAATATCCCATCGCGAAAATGAAGAGCGCGAAGGCAACGTCCTTCAGCTCGCCGTGCATCTGGCACCCGGTCTGCCCGACAAGCAGCGCCACGATCAGCGTGCCACAGACACCGCCGAGCACGATCGGGCCGACGCGAAGCTTGCCGATGGCGTAGCCAAGGCCGACGGTGATGAACAGCACCGCCGTGGGCATCTGGTTGAAGAATCCGATCGAGCATTGCATGGGCGGGAGATCCTGTAGACACGAGGGTCGTGCGCAAACGCCTGCGGATACCGGAAGAGCCTGACTCGCGGCCGGGGCCGTGGCTGGCGCCCCCTGGCAAGGCCGGACTCTCCCAGTCTCGACAGCATATCAACGCGAGTATCGGCAACCCGGAGGTTGGGCGCCATTGGCACAAAGGGTAATCCCGCTGCCCTAAAGGGCAATCATTCGGTCGCCCACCCACGCCGCAATGCTCAGCGGAGCCCAGCCTCCGCGCTGAAATAGGTCTTCAGCAAGGCGGCTCCGCGCTCGCCGACGCGTGTCTGCCAGACGCCGACGGCGCTCAGCCCGGCGGCTTGCAGGGCCTGTTGCACGGCGGGCGCTGGATTGTCGTCGATGGTCACACCGTTGGTGCGCATTCGGGCGGTGTTCTCGGTCAGGCGGGTATTCAGCCGCGACCATTGCTTGTCTTCGGTCGCTTTGGCGGCGGCGGTCACGGCGTCTCGCTGGGCGGATGTCAGGGATTGCCAGGCGGCTGCGTTGACGGTCGTGAACGACAACGGCATGGCGTAGCCGATGGCCGTGAAGTGGGGCAGGTAGTCCCAGAGCTTGCGGCCCGCGCCGCCATCGCCCGACGAAAGCACGGCATTGACCGAGCCATCCTTCAGACGCGGCATGGCATCGGCGAACGACAGGTTCTGCGCCTTTGCCCCCGCGGCGCGCATGACGTCGGCGGACGTCTCGTCATAGGCGCGCACGGACAGCGAGCGCAGGTCGTCCAGCGTGCCCACGGGCTTGCGTGTCCATAGGCCCGTTGGCGGCCACGGGGTGATGTAGAGCAGGTGCTGGCCCTGCTTCTCGAATGCCTGCGCGTAGTCCGCGCGGGCCAGATCGGCGAGGCGATGGGCCTTGTCCACCGACGTCGCCACGAATGGCAGCGATGACAGCAGGAAAATCGGATCGACCTCGCCCAGCGCGCCGCCGAAAGCATCGCCGGCCTGCAGTTTGCCGTTGCGGATGGCGGCCGGCATCTGGGCGGACTTGATGCCCGCGCTGGCGTCGAAGGTTGGCTGCGGCGCCAATGTGCCTTGCGTGCGGGTGGTGACTTCCTGGGCAAACGTGGTCAGTCCTTCGCCGGGCATCGATGTGGCCGGGTACTCGGTCGCCATCTGCCAGACGACGGGCGCGGGCTGCGCGTGCGCGATGGGTGCGACGAGTGGGAGCAGGGCGGAGGCTGTGTAGCCAGTGGCAATGGCAAGCGTCAGCGTGGCCAGGGATAGACGATGGCGAAGAGGATGCATGGCGGGGCGAAGGATGGGTGGGCGATGTCGGCAAGCCGGGCTTCGCCTCTGCGGGCGACGCCGGCTGCCAGTGCATTATAGGCATCGCCATGGCGGGATGCCGCGTCGTCTCCCCGTCCCCCCCCCATCCCGTACCGGGCGCGCCGACTGGGCAAGCGCGGCCTATCGCTTCAGCGAAGCCTGAAGACTGAGCAGATTCTGCGGCAACACACGGATCAGGCCGCCGCGCGGGCTGTCGATATCCGAGATCAGCGCCAGCGACAGCGACACCGTAAACGGAAGCACCAGCATCAGGATGATCTTGGCGTTCTCAGATCGGGCGCCGTAGCCCTGCATCATGCTGCTGAAAAAGGCGATGACGATCATCAGGCCCCAGGCCGAGACCGGAATCCGATTGATCCACGCGGCCTCGGAGTAGCCCTGGCTGTTGATAACGTCGTTCATACCGGACACCACCAGGCCCGTGATCGGCGTGGGTTTCGCGCGTGCCGCCGAGCGCATCAGCTTCCACATCTCGTCCTCGATCTGCGAGGTGGCCGCTTCGATTTCCTGCATTTGAGCGCTGTCGCGCGTGCGGTAGTAGAGAATGCGCTGGTCCAGGTATCGGACCAGAAGCGCCTTGACCTGTTCGGCTTCCGGCCCCTCGATCAGGTCCGCCCGCAGATATTCGGTGCCGATCGCATTCGCTTCTTCTTCCTCGAGGTTCTTACGCTGATCGTACCGTCCCACGGCCATCGACAGCGTGAATCCAATCAGCAGGGCCAGCAGGGTCAGCGTGGCGCCCTGGACGATGCCGAAGTCGTCCTTGACTTCGGCAGGGAGTGGCCGGATCCGGCGCAGCACCAGCGCGCCAAGTGCGGTGGCCGACGACATGACCACCAGCATGACAACGAAAAGGACGGCTGGATGATTGATGAGCGGGTTCATGGGAATCTCTGCTCGTCGCATCGACGTCGCGCGGTTGCGGGAGTCCTACTTTGGCACGATCCGGGCGTTTTGGCGCGGCTCTTGTTTCTCTTTCATGCGTTTGAATGTGGCGTACCGAACGCGGCATTCCGGCCGGCCACCCCATCAATCAATCAGTTTCCCGTTCGCGTCGAAGAACGGATGCAGCGCGCCATAGTCGCCACTCGCGGCAAGGTGCGTCACCATCCCGTGCACGGGATGCCACCAATGCAACAGGTACCCCGGCGGCTCCATGCGGAAGCGCGACGCGGCCTGAGGGTCGAGATCGAGGGCAACCTGATGCGCGGGCCCTGGCGCGGTCATGGCGATGGTGCCGCCGAAGCGGCGCGTGATATGCCGGTGCAGATGGCCGCAGACCACGCGCTCCACTTGCGGGTGCCGCGCGATGACCGCCTCGAACGCCGGCGCGTTCTCCAGCCCCTGGTCGTCCATATGGCCAATGCCGGTGTGGAACGGCGGGTGATGCAGCATCACCAGCGTCGGTTGCTTCGGTGCCGCCGCCAGTGTGGCATCGAGCCAGGCCAGCCCGGCATCTTCGGCCCGGCCCCCCGGTTTGCCCGGTACGGTGCAATCGAAACCGACCAGCCGCAGCGGTCCGGCGTCGATGGCGTAGTGAACCGGGGCGTCGCCATCACCATGCGCGAACAGGTAATCGTGATCGGCGAACACGGCACGCAGCGACGGACGATGATCGTGATTGCCGGGCAGCAGCCTGACCGGCATCGGCAGGGGCTGCAGGAGATCGCGCAGGAAGCGGTACTCCGATTCGCTGCCGAAATCGACCAGATCGCCGGTGACGATGACGATGTCGGGCTGCTGCGGCGCGGCCAGCAGGGTGTCGATGGCGGTGCGCAACGCGCCGGCGGTATCGACTCGGCGGTACGACAGCTTGCCGCCCGCCTTGATATGGAGATCGGTCAGTTGCGCGACCAGATAGGGAGCGGCGTTCATGCTGTCTGTCCAGGTCGTGCGGGTCATGCCGCCTCGTGAAGCGTGATCAGATGATCCGTGTCGATCCGCAGGCCGACACGTTCACCGGCCCGCCATGCATCGCGGCGGGCGGTTTCGACAACCATCGGCTGGCCGGTCCCCACGTCCACCAGCAGGCGGGTGTGGTTGCCAAGAAAGAGAGCGGTGACAACGGTGCCTTCCACATGGGCTTGATCGGCCTGAACCAGCGCCACGTCCTCGGGGCGGAACATCAGGCGCGCCAGTGTTGAGACCGGGGCGTCGTTCGAGGGGGCCATCGGCACCGTACCGCCCGGCACGCGCCAGCGTCTGGCTTCGGCCACGGCGGGCAGATGGTTCATCGTGCCGATGAAGTCGGCCACAAAGGCATTCGCGGGCGAGCGGTAGATCTCCTGCGGCGTGCCGGCCTGCGCAATGCGGCCCTTGTCCATCACGATGATGCGGTCACCCAGCGCCATGGCTTCGGCCTGGTCGTGTGTCACATAGACGGCCGTGATGTGCAGGCTGCGTAAAAGCTGGTTGATGTCGGCACGCAGCGCGTCACGCAGCTTGGCGTCGAGCGCGGTCAGCGGCTCATCCAGCAGCAGCACGCGGGGCTGTACGGCGATGGCGCGTGCCAGCGCCACGCGCTGGCGCTGGCCGCCGGAGAGCTGGTCGACGCGCCGGTCAGCGAATGGCTCCAGGTGCATCATCGCCAGCATGTCATTGACGCGGCGCTTGCGCGTGGCCGAATCAGTGCGACGTACCCGCAGGCCATATGCGATGTTCTCGGCCACGGTCATGTTCGGGAACAGCGCATAGTTCTGGAACACCATGCCGACGCCGCGCTGTTCGATTGGCTGGTGGGTGACGGCGGTGTCCCCGAACCAGACTTCGCCCCCGGCATCGGGTTGCTCCAGGCCGGCGATGATGCGCAGCGTGGTGGTCTTGCCGCAACCAGACGGACCGAGCAGTACCACGGTTTCCCCCGCGCCGATATCGAGGTCGAGCGGCTGCAGGGCGGTCGTCCCATCGGCAAAGGTCTTGGCGCAGTGGCGCAGGCGGATGGCGGTGGGCTCATGCATGGCGGGTCTCGGCGGATTGGGGTACGGCAGTCACCGGCAGGTCGGCGGTGGTTTCAGGTTGGGGCGCGTGGCGGCGGGCACGCGCGCCCAGCGCGCTCAGCGCCTGCATGAACACCAGAAGCGGAATAATCATCACGAAGAAGACGATGGTGTACGCCGAGCCGATCTCCAGTCGCATGGACGCGTAGCTGTCGGCCAGCCCAACCGGAAGCGTTTGCGTGGTGGGCGTATGGAGCATCCATGTCAGGTTGAATTCGCCCACCGACAACGTCACCACCATCAGCGCGCCGGCCAGGATGCCCTGGCGGCAATTGGGCAGCACCACCGTGAAGAAGCGCTGCAGGCGCGTGGCGCCCAGACTGGCGGCAGCATCCTCGAGCGTGCGGATGTCAATGGCGGAGAGAATCGCCAGCACCGATCGGACCATGAACGGCAGCGTGAACAGCACGTGTCCGATCAGGATAAACACCCAGCTCGTCCGCAGTGCCTGCCAGCCGCCGTACAGCAGGATCAAGCCCAGCGCGGTGGCCAGCCCGGGCACGGCGACGGGCAGCATCAGCAGTTCCTCGATCAGCCGGGTCACGCGGTTGCGCCGCAGCGCCATGTAGTACGCGGCCGGCACGCCGATCACAAGGGTGCAGGCCAGACAGGCCAGCGCGATACCCAGCGAAAGAAAGATCGTGTTGCGGTAGAGCGACCAGACTTCGACCAGCCAGCGGGTAGTCAGGCCGCTCGATAGGCCGACAAAGATGTTGTTGGTCAGGCCGGCGAGCACGGACAGCACCACGGGCACCGTCATGAACGCGCAGACCGCGAGTGTGAGTGTCAGTTGCAGCCAATAGGCGGCGCGGCGGGGTTTAGAGATCATCGGGCATCCTCGGCAGACCTCTCAGGCGGTAGCGGCGACCGCATCGCCGGAGTACCAGCGGGCCAGCGCCAGCAGCATCCAGGTGACAGCACCAAGCAGGATCGACAGGGCGGCGGCCATGCCGAAGTTCGCGTAGTTGGTGAACTCGTTGTAGATCGTCAGCGGCAGCACGTCGAGTTGGGTGGCCAGCGTGAAGGCCGTGCCGAACGCGCCCATGCTGGTGGCGAAGCAGATCGCGCCGCTCGACAGCATGGCCGGCATCAGCGCGGGCAACATCACGTCGCGCACCACGTGCCAGCGGCTGGCGCCGAGCGATCGTGCCGCTTCCTCCAGCGAGGTGTCGAGCTTGTCGACGGCGGCCATCACCGTCAGGATCACGCGCGGAATCGAGAAATACAGGTAGCCAACGAACAGGCCGGCGAGTCCATAAGCGAAGGTCCAGCGTTCGCCGGTCAGCGCATCGCCAATCGAAGCCAGCAGGCCGTTGCGGCCTCCAAGCATGATGACCATGAAGCCGATCACCACGCCCGGGAAGGCCAGCGGAAACGTCAGCATTGCCACCAGCACCGGTTTGCCCGGCACCGGATGACGTTGCAGGAACGTGCCCGATATGCCGGCGATCACCAGCGTCGCCAGCGTGACCAGCGCCGAGAGCAGCACGGTCACCATCAGGCTGTGCAGGTAGCGGCCGCTGGTCAGCACGGTCCAGTAGACCCCCGCGCCGTCCTTGCCGGTCAGGCTGACTTCGATCAGCCGTGCCATCGGCAGGCAGAAGAACGCCAGGAACACGACGAGCGCGGGCAGCGCGAACAGGAAGAGGGCGGGGGATCGTCTGGTCATGATGGAGTCTGGCGGCGCCTGGATCAGCGGACTTCCTTCAGGTACTGCTCGCTGAAGGCTTTCTGCACCTGAGCCATCTTGCCGAAGTCGACCGGCTTGGCGCGAGCGTACTCGGCGGCGGGCAGGAAGCGCGACTGCACGTCCTTCGGCATCGGCACGTTACGCACCGGACGAAGGTAGGCGTTGGCCCACAGCGCCTGGCCCTGGTCGGACAGCACGAAATCAAGCACCTTGCGGCCTTCGGCGGCATGGGGCGCGTTGTTGACCAGGCTCATCACGTAGGGCACCACCAGCGTGCCTTCCTTCGGAATCACGAACGCCACGTTGGCGTGATCCTTGTACTTGGCGCGATAGGCGTTGAAGTCATAGTCGAGCAGGATGGGAATCTCGCCGGACAGCACGCGCGCATAGGCGGTCTGCTTGGGCACGATCGGCTGGTTCTTCTGCAGCTCGCGGAAGTACTTGAAGGCCGGGCCAAAGTTGTCCAGCGTGCCACCCATTGCCTGGTTCACCGCCACGGCGCCCACATAGCCGACGAAGGCGCTGGCCGGGTCGAGGTAGCCGATCAGGCCCTTGTACTCGGGCTTGAGCAAGTCAGCCCACGACTGCGGCACGGGCTTGCCACGCAGTGCGTCGACGTTGACCATGAAACCGAGCGTGCCCGAGTGGATCGCGAACCAGTTGCCCTGCGGGTCCTTGAGGCCGTCGGGAATGTCGTTCCAGTTGGCCGGCTTGTACCCCTGTGTCACACCATCGGCCTTGGCCTGGATGCCGAACGTCACGCCCAGGTAGGTGACGTCGGCCACCGGGCTGGCGCGCTCGGCAACCAGCTGCGCCAGCGACTGGCCGGAGTTCTTGTTGTCGAGTGGCACGGTGATGCCGGTCTTCTCCTTGATCGCGCGAATCTGCGCGGCCCAGTCGGCCCATTCGGGCGGGCAGTTGTAGCAGATGGCGGTTTGCGCGGCCACGCCCTGGCTGAAGGCCGCGGCGGTTGCGGTGATGGCCAGCCAGCGCAGCGGACGGCGCCAGAAGGATTGCGTCGACATGTGAAGCTCCCTGGTTGAAGGTTGAGACGGCAAGTGGTGCGTATGGCGCTTGTTGGCAGGTTTTATCGCGGCGCGCTGACGGTACCGTCAAGGCGCAGCATGTGTGGCAGCAGGAAAGCGCCTTCCGCTGCGTCATCGTGGTTCAGGTTGCGATGCTGGAGCCGTTGCAGAAGCTGGTGAACGGCTTGCGCGCCGATCTCGGCGTTCGGCTGCATGACGGTGGCCAGCGGCGGCTCCACCAGCGCGCCAAGCGCGATGCCGTCATAGCCGAGCACCGATACGTCGCCCGGCACGCGGCGGCCCAGCCGCTTGAGATCGGAAATCACGCCGATCGCCAGCAAGTCGTTGGTGCAGAAGAATGCGGTGGGGGCGTCGGCACGCGCCATCAATTCACGAATCTGTGTGGCATTGCTGGCCGTGTGCGAGGGCAGGCAGACCGGCTCGAGCGGCGTCAAACCATGCGCGCGCATCGCGTCCTCATAGCCCGCGAAGCGCTGCCGCGCGCGATCGGAGGCCATGAAGGCGCCGGAGATCACGGCGATGCGCCGGTGGCCCGCGGCGATCAGCGCCTTGACGCCCTCGCACGCGCTGGCGCGGTTGTCCACGGACACCGAGTGCCGGCCTGGGACCGATACCTGGTTATAAGCCAGCACGTAGGGCACCGACTCCTTGTCGAGCTGGTCGAGAACGAGGCTCTGGGCGGCATCCGCAACGGTCAGCACCATGCCGTCGACACGGTGACGCAGCAGATACTCGATCCGCTCGCGTTCGCGTTCGGTGTTGTAACCGCTCGTGACAAGCATCAGCGAGTAGCCCGCGACCATCGCCGATTCCTCGATGCCGCGCCAGCATTCGGCGAATACCGCGTTTTCCAGCGTGGGCAGCATGACGCCGAGAATGCGGGTCTGCTGCGCGCGCAGCTTGGCGCCGAGCAGGTTGGGGCGGAACGACAGCCGCTGCGCGGCCTCGTGAACGCGCTTGGCGGTGGTGTCCCTGACGAGCTGGGGATGGCTGAACGCACGCGAGGCGGTGGCCAGCGATACCTTCGCCGCGAGGGCGACGTCAGCCAGTGTCACACCGTGGCCGGGCTCGGCGGAGGCAACGCTTTGCGGCAACACGGTTCGGCGGGACGTCGGCATGGGCTTCCTCGTCGGGGGTTGGGGGCACGCAGCGATGAAAACGTTTTCATTGAAGCGCCGAAAAATCAGGCGTCAAGGTTTTCCGTTGCTGCGATGCCGCATTGTCGATGCGATTCGCCCGGGCCCTGCGCCTGTGATGAACCCGGATTCTGGGATGCGAGTGTGACCGGGCGATGACAGGCCCAGGCGGAAAGCTCTCGTAACAGACTCGGTACCTTTGGCCGTCAACCAACCGCATCGTCCAGGCGTCAAACCGGCATTCCCATCTGTATCTGTCATAGAAGAGGGTGTCCTCATGGTTAACCCCAAGTCGAACGCGCGGAAGTGGCAGCGCCTGCTGGCGCTACTGGCCACGGCAACGTTCCTGGCGGCCTGCGCTCAGACGCCGCCATCTGGGGCGACGCAGCCCGGCAGCCTGTCGTCGGCCGACCTGCGCTGGCTGAATACGGTCAGCTTCGGCGCTGACCAGGCCAGCGTGCAGCGCCTCCAGACGATCGGACGCGAGCGTTATCTGGAAGAGCAGTTGCACACGCCGCTGGCAGACCCGCAACCGGTGGCGGCGGCAATCGCGGCGTTGCCTGTCAGCCAGGGCGACGCCGTGCAGCGCCAGCAGGCCGTGCGCGCCGAGCGGGAGCGCATCAACACGCTTACTGACGAAACCGAGAAACAGCAGGCGCGTCAGGCGATCAACCGCCAGACGCGGGAGCTCGTGCTCGACACCGAGCGTCGTCATCTGCTGAGGGCGTTGTACTCGCCCGGCCAGCTGCGCGAGCAGATGACCTGGTTCTGGATGAACCACTTCAGCGTTTATGCGGCCAAGGGGCAGGTCGGGTCGATGCTGCCCGAGTATGAGGAGCGCGCGATCCGTCCGCACGCGCTGGGCAAGTTCCGGGACCTGGTGATGGCGACGGTGACCTCGCCGGCCATGCTGGTGTATCTGGACAATGCGCAGAGCGCGGCCAATCGCATCAACGAGAACTACGCGCGCGAGCTGATGGAGTTGCACACGCTGGGCATATCGGGCGGACCCAGCGGCTCGCGCTACACGCAGCAGGACGTGCAGGAACTGGCACGCGTGCTGACCGGGCTGGGCGTGAACCTGCGCGGAGAGCCGCCGAAGCTAGGGCCGGCGCGCACGGCCATGTATCGCAGCGACGGGCTGTTCGAGTTCAATCCGAATCGCCATGATTTTGGTTCCAAGGTGCTGCTGGGGCAGCGCATCGAGCCCACCGGCTACAGCGAGGTGGAGCGGGCCGTGACCATCCTGTCGCGCGATCCGGCCACGGCGCGGTTCATCTCGGCGAAGCTGGCCACGTACTTCGTGTCCGATAGCCCGCCGCAGGCATTGGTCGACCGGATGGCCGCCACGTTCACGCGTACCGACGGCGATATCGGCGCGGTGCTGCGGACGATGCTGCTGTCGAAGGAGTTCGACAGTGCCGCGGCCCACGGGGCGCGCAAGTTCAAGGATCCGATGGTTTTCGTGGTCTCGTCGATGCGCCTGGCCTATGACGGGCGGCCGGTCACCAATCTGCGTCCGGTGATCAACTGGCTCAATCAGTTGGGCGAGCCGCTTTACGGGCACGTGACGCCGGACGGCTACCCGGCCGCCGAAAGCGCGTGGGCCAGTTCGGGCCAACTGGTGCGGCGCTTCGAGATCGCGCGGACCATCGGCAATGGCCCGGCGGGCCTGTTCACTGGCGAGGATGGCCAACCCACGCAGCGGCGTGGTTTTCCGATGCCGAATAGCCGCATGTTCTACGACACGATCGAAGCCACGCTGGGCCCCGCCACGCGCGGCGCGCTGGCGCAGGCTGGCTCCCAGCAGGAATGGAATGCCGTATTGCTGAGTTCGCCCGAATGGATGCAACGTTGAATGCGCAAGGAGCATGTCATGAATCGACGTGATTGGCTCAGGACCCTGGGTGGCGCGGGGCTGGCCCTGACGCTGCCGACGATGTCGTCGCGCGTGTTCGCGCTGCCCGCGCAGGCCGATGCGCGCTTCTTGCTGGTGTTCCTGCGCGGTGGCTACGATGCGGCCAACGTTCTGGTGCCGGCGGGCAGCGACTTCTACTATGCGTCGCGGCCGACGATCGCCATCAAGCGTCCGGTGGCCGACGGCGCGTCGCCCGATCCGGCTGCGGCGCTGCCGCTGTCGGCAGACGGTTGGGCGCTGCATCCGGTACTGGGCGCGACGATGTTGCCGCTGTGGCAGCGCCAGCAACTGGCGTTTATCCCGTTCGCAGGGACCAGCGACATGTCGCGCAGCCACTTCGAGACGCAGGACGGTATCGAGGCCGGACTGGCGGGCGATGGACATGGCGGCAGCCTGCCACGCGGCAGCGGTTTCCTGAATCGACTGGCGCAGTCGATGGGTGGACAGGCGGCTCCGGTCGCGTTTACCGATGGCCTGCCGATGGTGATGTCGGGCGCGCTCAGCGTGCCGAACGTGTCGCTGAAGGGCACCGGGCGCACACCATTTGACGCGCGCCAGACCCAGATGCTGGCGCAGATGTACAAGGGAACGCGGTTCGAGTCGCTGATCGCCGAGGGCTTCGAGCTGCGCCAGACGGTTGCCGAGCAGGCCGAGGCGATGCGAAAGCACGAGGCCGCGATGCGCAGCGCGGAAGGCGAGTCGATGTCGGGCCGCATGGAGGAAATGCAGGCGGCCAACCGGCGCGCGCTAAGTGCCCGTGGCTTCGAGCAGGAAGCCCGCCGCATGGCCGGGCTGATGCGCGATAAATTCAATATCGGCTTTATCGACGTGGGCGGCTGGGACACCCACGTCAATCAAGGCGGCGCGCAGGGCCAACTGGCGAACCTGCTCGACAACCTGGGGCGCGGCATTGCCGGATTCGCCGAGGAGATTGGCCCGACCTGGCGCAATACGACGGTGGTGGCGATCTCGGAGTTCGGCCGAACGTTCCGCGAGAACGGCACGCGCGGCACCGACCACGGCCATGGCACGGTGTACTGGGTGGCAGGCGGCAATGTACGTGGTGGCCGCATCGTCGGCGAGCAGGTCGCGGTGACGCAGGCCTCGCTCAATCAGAACCGGGACTATCCCGTGCTGAACGACTACCGCGCTGTGCTGGGGGGTGTCTTCCGTCGTCTGTATGGCCTGGACGATGCGCGTCTGGCGCAGGTGTTTCCGGGGACGCGCTCGCGGGATATCGGTCTGGTGTAGCGCAGCGGTTGTGGTGGAAAATGCGGTGGCAGCCGGGGGTAGGGGGGGCGAAAGTAGGGGGTGATGCCCCCGTCAAGTAGGGTGCGTTGTGGCTCAAGTGGCAGCGGGGTTATGCCGATAGCTGCGGTGGGAGCGGACTCTTCCGATCACAAGATCCGCATGAACCAACGCCAGTTTGAGTGCAAGCCTTGTCGCCACCATGACGCCAACCATCGCCGATTGCCTCGAACAAAGGTACCTGCGACCGGTTTTCCAGCCGATCGGGTCGCTCGCCACTGGCGACATCCTCGGGTATGAGGCACTGATACGCGGGCCGGTGGGCACGCCGCTGGAGAACCCTGTCGCACTGTTCGCGGAAGCGGCCAGGGCGGGAGCGCTGGTGCGCATGGAGCGGCTTGCCGCGCGCACCGCGATTGCCGCATTCATGCAGGTGCGCCTGCCCGGCAAGCTATTCCTGAACTACAGCGCGGACTCCCTGCGTGATATCGAGGACACGCGGGAAGATGTGCGCAACTTCCTGCAGCGTGTGGACATACCTTCGGACCGCATCGTGCTGGAGCTGACCGAGCAGGCACCCCTGGGGCCGCTGGAGTCGCTGACCAAGGCGGTCTTCTCGATCCGCGCGCGCGGCGCGCAGTTCGCGCTCGACGACTACGGCACTGGGCATGCCAACCTGGGCCAGTGGATTGCGATGAAGCCCGATTACGTGAAAATCGCCCGCGTCGTCATCGACGGTATTGCCACGTCGACGTTCCAGCTCGAAGCCGTGCGCGCGCTGTGCAAGCTGGCGAAGCTCAGTGGCACGAAGCTGGTGGCCGAGGGCATCGAGCGCGTGGACGATCTGCTCGTGTGCCGCGAACTCGGTATCGACTATGCGCAGGGTTACCTGTTGGCACGTCCCGCCGAGGTACCGGCGCTGACGTTGTCGGAGGAGGCGCTGCGCGCGTTGCGCGTGGCGCCCTGAGTCACCAGCGTCTGGGTGTCTGTGTGGCTGTGTCAGTGCGCTGTAGCTGGCGCAGCATCCGACTGAGCCGGCTCGCCGGCCACCGAAGGTGCCACTGGCGGTGCGGGCGAGACCACCGGCACGGACTGCGCTGATGCCGGGATGGCAGGCGCGGTTGGAGCGGCCGGGGCGGCCGGGGCGGCCGGGGCGCTTGCGGAAGACGACGGTGGCGTGGCTTCCACCACTTCACCTGGGTCGAGTGCCATACCGCCGTCGGCGATTGCCGCCGATGCGCTGGCCGGTGGCAAGGCGTCGTTATCGGTCTCCGGCAGTGCCGGACGGCGCGGCGCCGGACGTGGAACGGGCGCGGCCTCTTCCTTCTTGCCGGCACCGAACAGCTTCTGGTACCAGCCCTTGATCTGATCGGTAATCGCGGAGTACCAGGTCTTCTCGTCGGACTCCGCGAAGCGTACACGCGGGTCGATGATCCGCGCGCGCAGGGCCCGCTGGTAGAAGTCACCGACGATCGGCAGCGCGCTGTGTGCGCCCTGGCCCCAGTAGTCGCTACGTAGCGTCACGCGGCTGTCGTTGAAGCCGACCCATGCGCCGGCCACGAGCTGGGGATGCATCAGGATAAACCAGCCGTCGGCATTGTCCTGGGTGGTGCCGGTCTTGCCCGCCACGTCGGCGCGGATGCCGAAGCGCGTGCGGATCGCCGTGCCGGTGCCGCGGTCGATCACGTCGCGCATCACGTCGACGAGCGTCTCGTTGGCCGAGGTCGATAGCGCGCGTTGCGGCGACGGCTCGCGGAACTGCGCCAGCACATTGCCTTGCTGGTCTTCGATCCGCGTGACCATGGTCGGCGCGAGGTATTGCCCGCCATTGGCGATGGTGCCGTAGGCGCTGACCATTTCCTTGAGCGTCACCGGACTCGTGCCCAGTGCCAGCGATGGCACGGCTTCGAGCTTGCTGTCGCGCACGCCCATCGCGCGGGCCAGTTGCGCCACGCGGTCCGCGCCAATCGTCTGCACCAGTTGGGCGGTGATCGTGTTCTTCGAATAGACCAGACCGTCACGCAGGCTCAGCGCGCGGCCCGTGGGCGGCGATTCGTCGGTGGGGCGCCAGATTTCGCCACCGGCCAGCTTGATCTCGACCGGCTGGTCGATAAAGGTCTCGTCGGGACTCTGCCCGCGCGCGAACGCGGCGCCATAGACGAAAGGCTTGAACGTGGATCCGGGCTGACGACGCGCCTGGGCCACGTGGTCGAACGCGTCGACCGTGAAGTCGCGGCTGCCGACCCAGGCCTTGATTTCGCCGGTTGTCGGGTCCATCGCCATGAAGCCGGCCTGGACGCGCGTCTTCTGCTCTCGCAGCGCCTGCATGAAGGGGCGATCGGCCATCAGGTGCTTCAGCGCGTCTTCCTCGCTCTGGCCGCCAGCCACCGCGGCGCGGAACTCCGGTGTTTCGCGCACGAATGCCTGCACCAGACCCCGGCTCTCGGACCATCCCGCGCGCGGTGCCCAGGCAGCGTTGGCGATCGATTGCAGCTGGTTGCCCTGGCGCGTCAGTGCCTGGGTGGCGATGGTCTGCAGGCGCGAATCGATCGTTGTATGGATGACCAGGCCGTCGGTATAGAGGTTGTAGTCGTTGCGGTCAGCCCAGGTAATCAGCCATTTGCGCAGTTGCTGGGCGAAGTGGGGCGCGGGGCCGGGTGCCTCGATCTGGCGCTCGAAGTCGATGCGCAGTGGCCGCTTCTTCAGCGTCTCGAAGCGGGCCGGATCGAGCTTGCCGCGTTTCACCATCTGGGCCAGCACCGTGTTGCGGCGATCCAGCGCGCGCTCGGGGTTCAGCACCGGGTTGTAGTAGCTGTTGCCCTTGAGCATGCCGATCAGCGTCGCGGCTTCCAGTACGTCGAGCTTGTCGGCGGATTTGTCGAAGTACGTGCGGGCGGCCATCTCGATGCCGAACGCGTTGTACAGGAACGGCACCGTGTTGAGGTAGGTCTCGAGGATCTCGTCCTTCGAGTAAAGCGCTTCGATCTTCAGCGCCGTGATCGCTTCCTTGAGTTTGCGCGTCAGCGTGGGCGCGCGGCCGATCTCGTCCGGGTAGCGGTTGCGCGCCAGCTGCTGCGTGAGCGTGGAGCCGCCCTGGCGGTCGCCCGAGAACGTATGCAGGGCGGCCGAGGCAGTGCGCCGCCAGTCGAGCCCGTGGTGCTGATAGAAGCGGTGGTCCTCGGTGGCGATCAGCGCGTCGACCACATAGGGCGAGATCTCGGAAAGTTTGACCCAGTCGCGGTTGGCCCAGCGGTAGACCGCGATTTCCTTGCCGTCGGCCGACAGCACCTGCGCGGGCTGTTCGGACTTGGCCTTGCGGATGTCGCTGATGCCCGGCGTGAAGGGGATCAGCAACAGGATATAGAGCAGCACCAGCGCCGGGATGGCGGCCACCGCCAGCACGACCTCGCGCCGCGTGGGACGGCGCAAATGCTGACGAATCAGCGACAGGCGTGAGGCGATGAAAGTCTTGATGGAATCCAGGCGCATTGACACAGGCACCGCGGTCCCGTTGCGCGTTGTCATCGGGGCGTCAAATGCCGTTCTCGGAAAAGTGTGAATGCTACCAAATTGTGGGCAGGGAAAACCCGGATCACGCATCGTCTGAAAGCACAACCCTCTATGAGGGTGGATTCCTGATATGGCAATAACTCTAGTTGCGACACAAGAATTTCATACTGGATTGGAATAATTGCGATGCGCCCCCATCGGTCGCCGCTCGACGGCGTTGTGTTGCAAGCACTTTCCGGACGACTGCGGAGCGGGGAAGCATCTCAATGTCTTAAACAAAACAGAGAAATTTACAGTGAAGAAAGCTCTATTTGCCTTGGCGGCTGCGGGTACGTGCGCCCTGTCCGGCGTTGCATCGGCACAAACCGCCTCGAACGTGACCCTGTACGGCATCGCCGACGCAGGTATTGAATTCGCTACCCACTCCCCGGGCGGCAACGGTGGTACCGCGGTGCGCGTGAGCTCGGGCAACATGTCCGGTTCGCGCTGGGGCCTGCGTGGCGTGGAAGACCTGGGCGGTGGCCTGAAGGGTATCTTCACGCTCGAGTCGGGTTTCGACATCGACACCGGTTTGTCCGGCCAGAGCAGCCGACTGTTCGGCCGCCAGGCCTTTGTGGGCCTGCAGGGCGGCTTCGGTGCCGTGACCCTGGGTCGCCAGCAGAACGCGCTGTATGACCTGTTCGGTGCCTACGACCCGATGGGCGTGGGTCCGAAGTACTCGCTGAACTCGGTTGACTCGGGCTTCAATGGCCGCGCCGACAACTCGCTCAAGTACACGGGCAAGTTCGGCGGCCTGACCGGCACCGGGTACTACAGCACGGGTGCCAACAATAACGGCGAAGTGCCGGGCAACTACAAGGCTGGTCGCGGATTCGGCGCCGGCCTGGCCTACACCGCCGGCGCCTTCTCGGTCGGCACCGCCTATGACCAGACTCAGAGCGGCACGCCGGCCATTTCGGACCGCGCCATCAAGCGTCTGGCCGTGGGTACGTCCTACGACTTTGGCCCGGCCAAGGTGTTCGCCGGCTATCGCTGGATGCGTGACGATGGCGTGGCCACGGCTGCTACTGCCGCCGCGCGCAACAATGTCTACTGGCTCGGCGGCCTGTACCGCGTGACCCCGGCCCTGTCCCTGACTGGTGCCGCGTACTACACTGATGCGCATGAGAGCAACAACGATTCGTGGATGTTCGTGCTGTCGGCCGATTACGCCTTCTCGAAGCGCACCGATGCCTACCTGAACGTGGGCTACGTGACCAACAAGGGCGCATCGAACCTGGGCCTGAACGGTGCTGGCACGGCTATCGCCGGCGCCAACCAGACCGGCGCCATCGCAGGTATCCGTCACCGCTTCTAAGCAACCACGATCCGGCTAAAGGGAGGCACCGACAGGCGGGGCCTTTCCCCCCGTCCTGCCGGATAAAAAAACGCCCCTGGGCCGACTTGGCGGCCCAGGGGCGTTCTTCGTTTTCAGCGGGGGCTTTTACTGGGCGGGGGGCAGCGCGGCGCGCGCATCATGATCGCGCAGGCGCTCCAGCGCGCGTGTCAGGCGGGCGCCTTCCTCCACGTCTGTGGTGGTGTGTAGCGTTTGCACCGCGTGCAGCAACTGCTTCTTGTCGGTCGCATTCATCTTGCCACCGGCTTCCATCGCTTCGAGTTCCTTGTCCACGCGTTTGCCAAGCTTGCGTACGAATTCGGGATCGAGCTGCCCCTGACTGGCACTGTGGGCAATGTGATAGATCAGGGCGGCCAGCCCCTCTGGAGTTGTCTCGGTCACGGCAACGGCATCGCGTTTCATACGTACTCTCCGGGAAGCAGGTTGTTTCATTCTAGCGAGTGGATGGCCCCACGATAACGGACGCAACAGAAATAAGCCTGGACCTGATCCGCGTGTGCAGTAACAAGCATTGCAGCGTCTTATTTCCTAAATATTGCAGCGTCAGAATGACATCCGTTGTTGGCCCGCTGAATAAGTCGGGAATCCAGATGCGACCGGAGGGGTTGCCGCGGGCCGACTTCGCCATCGCCGGTATCGTCCATGGAGGCCCGAAGAGGCACTAGGATGGGCAGGTGGCGAATTGACACAAAGTACGCGGGGCATGGAGCCGTCTTCCGAGACGGCTCTATTTGTTTCGGGGCCGCCACAGCCGGCTCGGCACTCTCTTTTCAGGGCGTTACCAATGCCCACCTCCTTTCGAGATTCCCCCCTCAGCAATCTGCTGGCGCGTCCACGCCGCCAGCTTCATGACGGACGCTTGTCGTTGTCGTGCATCTGTCCACGCTGCGCTTTGGCGTGATTGAAGCCAGTCCGGTCGGTCTTCGAATTTGATTATCGTCAATTGCACGATGACATTTTCGTAATGAATGAATTCTTGATTTCATGATGTGAGTGTGCTTGCGATCTTTCACTGGATTTCATTTTTGGTGCCTATCTCCAATGAATACAGGTGCCTCCGTCGTCAGTAGGTGGTCGTGGAAATCAGGCGGGACGAATACTAGTGATTTCAAATTGCGTTGACTATCGGCTCAATTTAAATAATTGAATTATCGCAATGCCAATCTCCACGTAGAGTGCAAGGCACTTCAGTTCGATGCATTACCGAGATCGAAAAGGAAGTACGCGAGAGAAGCCAACCTATCTGCCCGGATGCAAGGAATCGGGACGACCTGTTCCGTCAAGACGCGCTAGCGGTGGTCTAGGAGTCCCGTTCTCGGATTCCTCGGGTCTCCATTTGATCGTGCGAAATCCCCACCTTCACATCCATTCATTTGCATGGCGGCAGCGGTTTTTGCAACCAATCACAAGGAGTTATTTGTTCCATGAACATAGTAAAAACTTTAAAACGTTCCGTGCTGGCTGTTGCGGTATCTGCTGCTATGTCAACCAGCCCACTGATGGCACAAACGAACACAACGCCGAATAGCTTCTGGTGGCCAGAACAACTGGATCTGCGGCCGCTGCGATTCAATTCAGCGGAATCCGATCCCATGGGTAAGGCCTTCAACTATGCAGAGGAATTCAAGACGCTGGACCTCCAGGCCGTGAAGCGGGATATCGCGGCTGTCATGAAGACCTCACAGCCTTGGTGGCCGGCTGACTTCGGCAACTACGGGCCGTTCTTCATTCGCATGGCCTGGCATGGCGCGGGTGTCTATCGCGTCCTCGACGGCCGGGGCGGTGCTTCCGGCGCCCAGCAGCGTTTCGATCCGCTCAATAGCTGGCCAGACAACGTTGGCCTCGACAAGGCGCGGCGTCTTCTGTGGCCGGTCAAGCAAAAGTACGGCAAGAAGATTTCCTGGGGCGACCTTATGGTCCTGGCCGGTAACGTTTCCCTGGAAGAGATGGGATTCAAGACCTTTGGCTATGCCGGTGGGCGTGTGGACGACTGGGAACCCGAAATGGTGAACTGGGGGCCGGAGAAGAAAATGCTGGCCCACCAGCGCGGTGATGCGAAAGGTGCGCTGCAGAAGCCGCTCGCGGCTACGGAGATGGGTCTGATTTACGTGAATCCTGAAGGGCCCGGAGGAAAGCCTGACCCCTTGGCCTCGGCGAAGGAGATCCGTGAGACCTTTGGTCGTATGAGCATGGATGATGTGGACACCGTGGCGCTTATCGCCGGCGGGCACACGTTCGGCAAGTCCCACGGCGCCCACAAACCGGCGGACTGTGTGGGCAAGGAGCCAGCCGCCGCGGGTATCGAAGAGCAGGGGCTGGGCTGGGTCAGCAAGTGCGGCACGGGCCATGGTGTGGATACCGTCAACAGCGGTCTGGAGGGCGCATGGTCGACCAACCCGACGCGCTGGACTCATGAGTTCCTGACATGGCTGTACAGCTTTGACTGGGAAACCACAACTGGCCCGGGCGGTGCGACGCAGTGGGTGCCCAAGAACAACGTCAGCGCCAATTTCGTTCCGGATGCCCACGATCCAAAGAAGCGGCACAAGCTGATGATGTTCACGACCGACATCGCGCTGAAGATGGACCCGGAATACCAGAAGATCTCAAAGCGCTTCCTTGAGAATCCGAAGTAATTCGAGGATGCGTTCGCGAGGGCGTGGTTCAAGCTCATGCACCGTGACCTGGGGCCGAAGTCACGCTACCTCGGTGCCGACGTACCGCAGGAAGATCTGATCTGGCAGGACCCGATCCCCAAGGTCGATCACAAACTGGTGGACGACAAGGACGTTGCCAAGCTGAAGGCCACCATCCTGGCGTCCGGCCTGACCACCCAGGAACTGGTCCGGACTGCGTGGGCGTCGGCGGCATCCTTCCGCGTGACGGATATGCGCGGTGGCGCCAACGGGGCGCGTATTCGCCTGGCACCGCAGAAGGACTGGGGGGTGAACGATCCGGCGGAGCTTGCCAAGGTACTGGGCCGTCTGGAAACCATTCAGAAGGACTTCAATCAGGCACAGAAGGGCAGTGGCAAGAAGGTCTCCCTCGCTGACCTGATCGTGCTGGGTGGCACGGCTGCCGTGGAAGAAGCGGCTAACAAGGGCGGTCACAAAATACAGGTGCCGTTCACACCGGGCAGGATGGACGCGTCGGCGGAACAGACGAGTGTCCAGTCCTTTGCGGTGCTTGAGCCGGTTGCGGATGGCTTCCGCAATTACTATGGCAAGCAGAGTCCCCGTTCTCCGGCCGAAATGCTGGTCGAACGTGCGAGCTTCCTGAACCTGAGAGTGCCCGAGATGACGGTGCTGCTCGGTGGCATGCGGGCGCTGGACGCCAATGCGGGAAGCTCCCGCTACGGAGTGTTTACGGATCGCCCCGGTACGCTGAGCAATGACTTCTTCGTCAACCTGCTCGACATGTCGACCAAATGGTCGAAGTCTTCTTCGGATGAGGGCATGTACGAGGGGCGCGATCGTGCGACCGGCAAGGTCAGGTGGCAGGCCACACCGGTCGACCTGATCTTCGGTTCGAACTCGGAGCTGCGTGCCGTCGCGGAAGTCTATGGCTCGGACGACAGCAAGGAGAAGTTTGTCCAGGACTTTGCCAAGGCATGGGTCAAGGTCATGAACCTGGATCGCTTCGATCGGCTGTGATCGGCTTTGATCGGATCGGCGCTGATAGTTGAACCGAGGGGCCCGATTCGACGCAATCCGCCGAATCGGGCCTGCGAACAAGTTGCTCCCGCTGATCATCGGGTCACTTGCCAGCGTCTTTTTGTTCACCCGCTGTAGGAGATAGGCCGATGGCGGTGCGCCAGTGCCGCTATCTATACTGGCCGCGTATTGTCTTTTTGCACATCCAGGAGGGACACACCATGTCCAGACTCATCGTGATCCTGATGCTGCCGATCTGCCTTGCCGGTTGCGTGTCGTTCAGCAGCAGCGATCCCAATCCTCCACAGAAGACCACCGTGGTGACACCGGCCCCGGGTACCACGACAACGATCTGCAGCCCGGCGCCGTGCTAGTGGCCTAGCGCGAGGGCTGCGCAATCTGCCGGACTTGTCGCATGACACCGTCGGCGAACAGCACGGGACCAAGAATCGGGATGCCGGCCGCACGCAAGGCGTCGGCGGTCCAGGTATTGCAGGTATAGAAGCCGTCATAGTCCGCCGTGGCGCCGAAGTAGAGGCCACCTGGATAGGGACCCTCTCCAAGGCTGATCGGGGCGCCGGTACCGTCGGTCTGCACGGCGTTGCCCAGGAATTCCCGTAGCCGTTCCATGCCGGGCTCGCCGACGTCGAGCCGCACCACGTTGTCCGCGCCGAATGCGGCGGCCGGCGTATCGCGCAGGACCGTCAGCAGGATGGCGCCTGCGCCTGGGAGCAGCGCCGACAGCAGCGTCATCGGGCCGCGCTCGCGACTGAGCAGGTAGTGTCGATCGCCAAAGCCGAAGCACAGGTAACGCGAGCCCTCGTACCCGACCACCAGCCGCATCAGGCGCGTATCCGCATCCTCGGTGCGGATGCAGACGTCGGTGTGCCAGTCGCGCTCGACCACGTCGATGGTGGTGGCCGGGTCATTCGCAGCAGGGGTTTCGGTGGAGGTGGCGCAGCCCGACAGCAGCGTGATCAGCGCGGCGATTGCCACGCGGGCGCAAGGGCGAGCCAGCCCCGCGCGCTTCATTGGCTCAGGCCATCCCGCCCACATGCATCCCCCAGCCCGCCAGCGCGCAACCCGTCACCACGGCCCACGGCGGCACGCGCCACACGGTCAGCGCAGCCAGCGCGAGCAGTGCGAGCGCGAAATCGGCGGGGGCATGGATCGCGCTGGTCCAGACCGGCTGATAGAGCGCGGACAGCAGCAGGCCCACCACGGCCGCGTTGACACCCGCGAGCGCCGCGCGTGTGCCAGCATGGCGGCGCAACCGCTCCCAGAACGGCAGGGCGCCGAAGACCAGCAGGAAAGACGGCGCGAAAATCGCCAACAGGCACACGATGCCGCCGATCCAGCCAGTCGGCGCGGGACCACCGGCTGCGCCGAGGAACGCCGCGAACGTGAACAGGGGGCCCGGTACTGCCTGCGTTGCGCCATAGCCGGCCAGGAAGGTGTCGTTGTCGACCCAGCCTGTGGGTACCACTGCCGCCTGCAGCAGCGGCAGTACCACGTGTCCGCCGCCGAACACCAGCGCGCCGGCACGGTAGAACGCATCGACCAGCGCCAGGGCATGGTTCGGAATCATGCTGGCAACCACGGGCAGGCCAGCCAGCAGTCCCGCGAACAGCAGCAGGAATCCGATTGCCGCGCCATGCCCAATGGGTATCGACAGTGGTTCGTGTGGCGGGACCTGTGCGGTGCGGAAGCGCTGCGCGCCGACCATCCCGGCGACCACCATCACACCGACCTGGCACCACGGCGAGGGGATCAGTGTCACGGCCACGGAGGCGAGAATCATCAGCGTGATGCGCGGAGCGTCGGGGCACAGCGAGCGTGCCATGCCCCAGACCGCCTGCGCGACCACCGCCACTGCCGCCACCTTGAGCCCGTGCAGCGCGCTTGGCGGCACCAGATTGCCGTAGTGCGACAGGCCCAGCGCGAACAGGATCAATGCGATGGCCGATGGCAGTGTGAAGCCGACCCATGCGGCCAAGGCGCCGGGGTAGCCGGCCCGCGACAGACCGACCACCATGCCTACCTGGCTGCTGGCGGGGCCGGGCAGGAACTGGCACAGCGCGACGATATCGGAGTAAGCGTGTTCGCTGAGCCAGCGACGGCGCGTGACGAAGGCGTCGCGGAAGTAGCCCAGATGGGCGACCGGCCCGCCAAAGGAGGTGAGACCGAGCCGCAGGAAGACGAGGAAGACCTCCCAGGCGCTTTGGGTGGCGCGATTGGTTTCGGAGGCGCGGAGCGTGCTCATGCCGGAAGCTGGTTCTGACGATTTCCAGTCATTGTGGGCCAATGCCGATCAATACATGCCATTGAGCCGGATGGCGGCCACCAGTCCACTGCCGTCGCCATCCTGACGGTTGGCGAATTCCAGCGCGAGCCCATGCAGCACGGCCACGCGGCGCGCGATCGAGATCCCGAGTCCGTTACCTTGCTCCTGCTGGCCTGCCGCGCGGAAGAAGCGGTCACCGAGCCGCCGCAGCAGTTCCGGTGCCACGCCGGGTCCACGATCGGACACGGTAATCCGGTCCGGTTCGAACGCCAGCGTCACCACCGTGCCAGCCGGACTATAGCGAATGGCGTTGTCCACCAGATTACGAAGCATCGTGCCGAGCAGTGTCGGGTCGCCGTTGACAGGTAGCGGTTGCTGGCCTGCCGGCGGCCACAGCACTTCCATATCGACGTTGCGCCGTTCGGACAGCAGCAGGCAATCCGACAGCACCTGCCGCGACACCTCCCGCCAGTCCACCGGGCCGCGCGTGGGCGGTGCCTCTTCGTCCTCGAGCCTGCTCATCGTCAACAGTTGCGAGACCAGCCGGCTCATACCGTCGATGCCGGCCTCGACGTTGGCGGCGGCGCGGGACCGCTCGGCCGGATCGTCGGAGCGGCGTGCGACTTCCCACTGGGCCTTCAGGGCCGCCAGCGGCGTGCGCAGTTCGTGCGCGGCATCGGCGGTCAGGCGGCGTTCATGCTCGAGCAGCGCCGTGGCGCGGCTCAGCAGCTTGTTCATCTCCGTCACCAGCGGCACGAGTTCGCGCGGCACCTCGTGCAGTGTCAGCGGGGTGGGATCGCCTGGCACGCGCGCGGCAATGGCCTTCGACAGCGTCAGCACGGGATGCAGGGCGCGGCTCACGCCCCAGAGCAGCAGCGTGGTCAGTAGCGGCAGCCCAAAGACCCAGGGCAATACCTGCGCCTGCAGATACGCGACGATCAGTTCGCCGCGCTCGGCCTTGACCTGACCGACGCAGACGCGCCAGCCTTGTGCCGGGTCGTTCAGGTAGTAGAGCCGCCAGGGCACACCGTCGATCTCGCGCTCGGTGAACCCCTGGACGTCGGGCAGCAGGGGCAGGTGATCTCCGTCCGGGTCGATGTGCAGGGGCTCCCCGTCGGGGCGCCATGCGGCGATCGCCAGATCGCCAAGCCCGGCCGACCCCTCGTCGACCAGATCGGCATCTCCGGGGATCGGCCCGTTCCCCGACGGCGGCGCTGGCGAGGTTTGCGTATGCACGCGCGGCAGCAGCGCCTGCATCTGCTGGGCCATGCGGACCATCGCGGTGTCATAGAGCTCGTTGATTTCTTCCTGGGCGCTCAGGTAGATCAATGCGCTGGTCAGTACCCATGCAAACGTCACGGCGGCCAGGACGGCCAGGATCAGCCGCCGCCGCAGCGTCATGCGCGATCCCCGCCTTCAGGTTCCGAGGTGCCGATCTCGATCGCCTCGAGCGTGCCCAGGGTGTAGCCGGCCCCGCGCAGCGTGCGCACGATGCCGGGATGGAGCTTCTTGCGCAGGTGATGGATGTGGACTTCCAGCGTGTTGCTCTCCGAGCCCTTGTCCCAGTCATAGAGCTTGTCGCGCAGGAATTCGCGCGTCAGCACGCGGTTGGGGTAGGTCAGCAACAGTTCCAGCAGCATGGATTCCCGGCTGGTCAGGTCCACGGCCTTGCCGTGCCAGAGCGCCAGGCGCGCAGCGGGCTGGTACTCGAGCGGGCCATGGCGCCAGACGGGCTCAGGCATCCCGGCCGCGCGGCGGGTGACCGCGCGAAGGCGGGCGGCCAGTTCGTCCAGTTCCACTGGCTTGACCAGGTAGTCATCGGCGCCAGCGTCTAGCCCGGAGATCCGGCTGGCCACGGCATCGCGCGCGGTCAGCACCACGACCGGCATCTGTCGGCCCTGCTGGCGCCAACGGCCGAGCAACGCCACGCCATCGTCGTCTGGCAGGCCAAGGTCCAGCACCACGGCGTCGTAGTGCATCATGCCAATGGCACGGTCGGCTTCGGCGGCGGTGCCAAACCAGTCCACGGCATGACCTATCAGTTTCAGGCCGCGCTGGAGCCCGTCGCCGAGCATCGGGTCGTCTTCAACAATCAGGATTCGCATCTTATAGTGACTGAAACGGCTGTTTGAGAAAGTGGCACCAATCGCGCCGTAAGGTCCATATCAGCCGGTGGAAAGCGTAGCATCGCAGGCAGTGTGTCGCATTATTAATCTGACGTTAACGTTTCTCTCATAATCTGCGCGCTATTTTTAGCCGGTGTCATCGCGAGCGCCGGCTTTTCTGGGCATGGCGTCGCGCCAGAGATTTCCCTGATAGCCCACCATTCCATCCCTCCCTTTCATGCCGCAACCCACCTCTCAGCAACGCGCGTCCGTCGCATCCTCGCAGTCGACCCAAGGGGCGATCGGCTGGTCGGCCGCCACAGGCTGGGTCGTGTTGTTCGTCGCCGTGGCCCTGGTGGTCTGGTTCGTCTCGCTGGACATGCGCCATCTGGTCGGGCCCGACGAAGGCCGCTATGCGGAGATTTCGCGCGAGATGTTCGCCTCGAGTGACTGGGTGACGATTCGTTATAACGCGCTGAAGTATTTCGAGAAGCCGCCATTCCATATGTGGGTGACGGTGGTGGGCTATGAACTGTTCGGGCTGGGCGAGTGGCAGGCACGGCTGGCCGTGGCGCTGTCCGGGTTGCTCGGCATCGGCGTGTCGATGATGGCCGCGCGTCGCTGGTTCGGCGCGCGTGCCGCGGCCTTCACCGGCCTGGCCCTGCTGGCCGCGCCGATGTGGAGCGTGGCGGCTCATTTCAATACGCTCGACATGACCCTGGCGGGCGTGATGTCCTGCGTGCTGGCCTTCATGCTGATGGGCCAGCATCCGGACGCCTCCGTGGCGGCGCGGCGCGGCTGGATGGTCGCCTGCTGGGCCGCGATGGGCGTGGCCATTCTGACCAAGGGGCTGGTGGGCATCGCGCTCCCGGGGCTGGTGCTGGTGGTCTATACGCTGGTGACGCGGGATTGGGGCCTCTGGCGCCGCCTGCATCTGGCGCTGGGCGTCGTGGTGATGCTCGTGATCACGGTACCGTGGTTCTATCTGGTATCGGTCCGCAACCCCGAGTTTCCGAACTTCTTCTTCATTCACGAGCACTGGCAGCGCTACACGTCGAATATCCACTCGCGCTCGGGCTCGGTTTTCTACTTCCTGCCGCTGGTTATCGGCGGGTTCCTGCCGTGGGCGGGCATCTTCCCGAAGCTGTGGACCGCCATGCGCGCGCCGGTCGAAGGCACGCAGGCACGCTTCCGTCCGGCGCTGATGGCCGGCATCTGGGCCATCGCGATCTTCGTGTTCTTCAGCATTTCCCGCTCGAAGCTGCCGGGCTATATCGTGCCGGTAATCCCCGCGCTGGGCATTCTCGCCGGGGTGGCGCTCGATCGCCTGAGCCCGCGTAGCTGGGGCAAGCAACTCATCGGCATGGCGATCGTGGCGGCCTGCGGGCTGCTGGCCAGTCCCGTGGTGGCCACGCTCAATGCCAACCATATCCCCAATTCGTTCTACCGCGCCTACGCAGTCTGGGTGGCCGTGGCCTTTGTCGTGATGCTGGTGGGCATCGCGGCGGCCCGCCTGCTGCTGCGTCGTGGCGTGCTGCCCAGCGTGGCGGTCTACGCGATGGGCATGTACCTGGGCTTCACCGTGGCCCTGCTTGGCCACGAGACGGTCGGCCGCCCGGCTTCGGGGGCTGATATCGCGCCGCAGATTGCGCAGAAGCTGACGCCGGAGATGCCGCTCTACGGCGTGCAGATGCTCGACCATACGTTGCCGTTCTACCTGCGTCATCCGCTGACGATGGTGGGGCAGGCCGACGAACTGACGTTTGGCGCGACGGTGGAGCCGCAGCGCGTGGTGCCCGATGTCGAAGGTTTCACCAGGCTCTGGAAGAACGGCCAGCCGGCCATGGCCGTGATGTCCCCGGAGACCTATCTGGCGCTCGCGCCGACTCTGTCGATGTACGTGGTGGCGCGCGACTGGCGTCGCGTGGTGGTGACTAACGTGGCATCGCTTGCCGGTCCCCAGTAAAACCTGTTCCGAATAACTCCCTGGCCGGCTTCAGGCCGGTCACTATCAATCTGGTTTCATATATATCCATGCAGCAGAAGCGAGTCCTGATTCTTGGCATCAACGGCTTCATCGGCCACCATTTGACGCGCCGCATCCTGGAAACGACGCAATGGGAGGTCTACGGCATGGATATGTCGTCGGACCGCCTGGGCGATCTG
>Ga0310345_10000263_pt1 | contig 94863 bp, 76 predicted proteins | sample HC15DNA20500_MG_FD_204667 | JGI IMG/M metagenome (GOLD analysis project Ga0310345, IMG submission 204667) | Marine microbial communities from station ALOHA, North Pacific Subtropical Gyre - HC15-DNA-20-500_MG | ecosystem: Environmental > Aquatic > Marine > Oceanic | place: Pacific Ocean: North... | reverse complement strand
GGCCTAGGACATCACCCTTTCACGGTGAGTACAGGGGTTCGAATCCCCTAGGGGACGCCAGATGTTGGACGTAATCAAACGTCCAGTTGGCTGTCCGGAGCGAAGCTTCGGATAGCAACCGAAAAAGGAGCGGTAGTTCAGTTGGTTAGAATACCGGCCTGTCACGCCGGGGGTCGCGGGTTCGAGCCCCGTCCGCTCCGCCAAATTAGAAATGCCCGCGCAAGCGGGCATTTTTTTCGTCTGTACGAAACGGAGCGAGCCATCTGCGCGGCACCTGGCCGGACTCGCAGAGATTCGCTTGCAAGCGAATCCGCAGCCTGTGGGATGTAGCCGAGTCCCGTCCGCTTCACCAAATTAAAAATGCCCGCATACGCGGGCATTTTTTCTGTGCGCCATTGATTGGGGTTATCCAACGCGACTCACGCGCATGAAGTATCGAACCAGCAGCGTTCCGGCAATTGCCAGGCTGATGCTGTTGGCCAACCAGAAGCCCGATGCGCCGCGAGTGAAGGCGGGCAGCGCATCGATCAGGCCGAAACCCATCACATAGCCGCCACCAAGCCCCACGCCCCAGAGTGAGCCGGCGTAGATCAGCGTCGGGATCAGCGCGATCTTGTACGCGCGCAGGATGAACGCGCTCATGACCTGTACAGCATCAAAGGCTTGATAGAACGCGACAAACAGCATCAGCGGCAATGCTTTGGCAATTACGGCCGGGTCGCTGACATAGGCATGCAGCAGCGGCTCGCGCAGCAGCCAGAGCAGCATGCCGGTCAGTAGCGAGAGTCCAGCGCCCAAGCGAATGCCACGCCAGCCGATACGCCGCGCGGCAGCCATATCGCGTGCGCCAATGGACTGCGCGACGAGCGTCGAGGTGGCGATGGATAGCGACAGCGGCATCATGTACGCCACGGCGCTGAGGTTGGCGATGATCTGATGCCCCGCAAGGGTATCGGTGCCCATGCGTGTGATGAAGATCGACATCAGGGTGAATGACGTGATCTCGATCAGGTAGGTGAGTCCCATCGGCAGCCCCAGGCGCAGAAGAGGCTGAATCCGGTCCCAGCGTGGCCACTCCCAACGCGTGAAGATCTCCAGGGACCGGTACGCCGTACCGCGCAGCAGGATCGCCAGTCCGGATAGAAACCATATCCAGCTGATCAGCGTGGATGCCAGCGCGCAGCCGGGCCCGCCCATCGGGGCGAGGCCATAACCGCCTTCGATGAACCAGGCATTGAGTGGAATCTTGAGTGCCAGGCCAGCGATCTGCAGCACCGTCACCATGACGGGGCGAGATAGCGCATTGTTCAGCGCCATGTAGATGCGAAACCCCAGCGCTGCGGGCAGGCCGTATGCGCCGATATGCAGATAATGCGATGCTTTTTCGACCAACTCGGGTGGTGCTTTGGCGAATTCCAGCAACGGTGCGGGAAACAGCAGCAACAGCATGCCGGGGATGGCCAGCGCCACGCCGAGCCATGCGGCCTGCCGTACCTCGGCGCCGATCTCCGCGGATCGGTTGGCGCCGTACAGCTGTCCCGCAACAGGCGCGAGCGCTTGCAGCACGCCCATCAGGCTGACGTAGACCGTGACATAGATCGATCCGCCCAAGCCGACAGCGGCAAGATCGGTGGCCGAGGCACGGCCGGACATGATGGTGTCGATGACACCGAACGCGATGACCGCCAGTTGTCCAACCAGCACGGGGGCGGCCAGATGGGTAATGCGACGAATATCTTGCAGCGCGCTGCTCATCGTTCTTCTAGGGTAGGGGCCGGCCGCGTGCCAGCGGGTGGCAACGCCGTCCGGATGCTACCGGGCGGCAGATGCTCAGGGCTGACGCGGCAGCCGGCGCTGAATTGTCGGCCGTGGCGGGGTGGTGTGCGACAAATCGACGAGCCGGTACATGCGGAAGCGCTCGTCACGGTCGGCGGGTCGGCGACCTTCCCAGATCAGGCGCCATTCGAAATGGGAGATGCTGCTCGGGGCGCCGTAGTCCACGGCATCATGCCGCAGCAGTATGTCGCAGCCGTCATCGGGACCGCCGAAACGGATATGACCGAAATAGGCAAACGAGGCAAGCTGCGCATCGCCCATGCGGATGGGCTGCACGCAGGTATAGGTGGACGGCAGCGCCAGTTGGGCGGCCTGTGCCACGTCTCGATAGGTCTTGCCGTAGTTGATGGACGGCAGCCACAGCGTCATCGCCATGACCCACATCAGCGTCGTGCCGGCGGCGGAAATAACCACGGGTCGCCAGATCTGTTTCGGCGCGCGTGACAGGCGCCAGCGCACGATCAACACCCATGCCACCGTCACCGCCAGCGCGATGATGACGGCGCTGATCGTGAACGTGTGCTGGAATCCGGGCAACTGACGGAATACGTTGCTGGCGATGCGCGGCGGCCAACCCGTGGTCTTCGCGACCCAGAGGAACCAGATCGTGCCGCCCAGGATCGTGAAGAACAGCAGCGAGAACCAGTCGATCGCGTTGATCGCCGCGCGTGGCAGCGTCGGAAGCGCGAAGGCAGCCAGAACGGCCATCGGCGGCAGCAGCAAGATGAACTGCACGTCTCCCGGGCTGCGCAGCAACACCAGCAGCACGAACAGCACGGCCAGGAACGACAGCGGCAGCGTCACATGGGGTGCCCGGCGCATGCCGCGCCACGACAGCCATGCAAAGGCGGCAATCGGCCAGACCGGCCACGAGAACAGGAAGAAGTTGCGTGCGATGAAGCCGGCGGCTGCCAGAGAAGGCGGGCCGTAGGTGTGGCGGTCGTAGCGAGCCCACTCGCGAATATAGGTCACCGCATCGTCCGTGACGGTGGCGCCGAAATATACCGTGGCTATCCATACGGCGATGATGAGGATGCCGAGCGGCGCCCCGATCGTCAGCAGCCGCATCAGCGGCAGCGGTCGGCAGATCAGTCCGGCAATGAGTGTCGCGGCAAGCAATACCAGCGGCAGGATCGGCCCGCTGGCCAGGCAAAGGGCGCCAAGCCCGACGCCGAACCAGAGGCTGCCCTGTACCGGCTTGTCAAGGCTGCGCACAAGGCCGTACAGGGTGAAGGCGATGAAGCAGACCTGGCCGACCTGTGCGGTGGTTTCGTGACCGCGCAACGCCAGGCCAACGCAGGCCAGGAAGATCAGCAGGGCCCCATCGGCGAGCGCGCGTCCGTAGGACCGCGCGTCAGGCTGACCGCCGAAGGCAAAGGCGAAGGGCTGCACCTCGTCGCGGCGGCCCAGCAGGTAGGTCGAGTACCAGACCAGTGCGCAGGTGGCGAAGTAGAACAGCGCGGTGGCGAGTCTTGCCGCATCCGGCGCGCCGAGCCAGCCGCCAAGCAGGCGGATCATGCCGCCGCCGATCCAGAATACGAGTGGGCCATCGTCGCTGTAGGGGCGGCCGACGATGTTCGGCATGAGCCAGTCCTGCAGGCCGCCGCTGCCGAGTTGCCACATCACGCCGAATCCGGCGGCATCCTCGTTTTTCCAGGGGTCGCGGCCGAACAGGCCAGCCAGTCCATAGATGATGCAGATCGCCAGCAGCAGTGCACGCGGGAGGGCACCGGTAGCAGCGGCAGTCAGATGGACGGGAGAAGTCTTGGCTTGGCTCATCGGCAGATGGTAAGGCATGTGACCCCGGCGCATGAAAATCGTCTTTTGGGGGCACAAATGCAAAGAGGCAGCCGATGCTGCCTCTTTGTCAGGTCGCGCGCCGCGGGAGCATCTGTCCTCTGGGCGCGGCGCTTGCTCGCATAAAGCGGGGCAATTACTTCTTGGCGGCGCCCAGCTTGCTGCCGAACTTCTGGCGGAACTTTTCGACGCGGCCGGCCGTGTCCATGATCTTTTGCGTGCCGGTGTAGAACGGGTGCGATTCCGACGACACTTCGATCTTGGCCAGCGGGTAGGTCTTGCCTTCGTGTTCGATCGTGTCCTTGGTCTGGATCGTCGAGCGGGTCACGAACTTGAAGTCGTTCGACACGTCGTGGAACAGGACTTCACGGTAATTCGGGTGAATGCCTTCTTTCATGGTGCTTCCTTTCAGGTTGGGTAGCCAGTCCGCTCGTCGTGCCGCAGGTCAGAATGCTTGCGGCGAGCGAACCACTTGCCGATAACGGGCAAACCGGGATTATGGCAGAAAATCAAGTGCAGGTGCAACAAACGAAATGGCGTCGTAGCTGGGCAACTGGCGATGTCTTAAGTGTCGCTTGCCGCATTCCCGGCTGGATTCTGCCGATAAAACTGGGCCAAGGCGTCATAAAGGGTAGGCCAATACCGTCGCAAACCAATAGGCTCGACAAAAAATGCTTCGGACGCCACTGCGAAGAACTCACTCGGCGCCTCGCAGCCATACGGGTCGATCACCTGCAGTCGGGGAGGCAGTCGATCGGGGTCGTCCCAGATATGGTCGGGCAAGGCGTCACAGGCCTCCGCGAAGGTATCGTATTCACTCAGGAAGGTCTCCGCCCACTGCTCGGCATCGACGCCCGGGTGCAGAACGCGCGAGAACGGCGGCACACCGTCGGCCTCGCCATTGAGCATGTCGAGCTTGTGGGCGAACTCGTGGATGACGACGTTGTACGTGTCTACCGGTAGTTCGTGTTCGCCATGGTGGGCATTCAGCCCGGCGCCGGGCGAGGCCACATCGGGCCATGACAGGATCACCGGGCCGTGTTCCCATGCCTCGCCACTGGCCTCTTCCTCGACGCCATGCACGAGACCGATGTCTTCGAAGCCGACGTCCTCCTGGACGGTCTTGCGAATTACGAACTCACCCGGGTAGAGCACAATGCCATGCCAGCCGCGATACCATTCGATGCCGAGCTTGAGGATGGGCACGCAAGCCTGCGCCGCCACGCTGACCACCATTTCATCGGTCAGCTCCATGTCGTGCGCGGTCGAGTATTCCTTGTTGGCGATGAACAGTGTGGCCAGCTCGCGCAATGCGGTCAGGTCCGCTTCGCTGTAGTGCTGCACGAAGGGCAGGGCAGCCACGGTCTGCGCCCAGAGGTCGTCGGGAATCGCGTAATGGGCGAGCTTGCGCGCCTTCGAGCGGGCGCGCAGGAAACTGGTCAGCTTTCCGAACATGGTTCTCGCGAGGGGGCGAAAGAAAAAAGGCGCACCCAAGGGTACGCCTTTTTATCAGGATGGACTACCGGCGCGGCATCAGCCGCCGCGGCGCATCAGGTCGAAGAATTCCGCGTTGTTCTTTGTCGGCTTCATCTTGTCCAGGATGAATTCCATCGCCTGCACTTCGTCCATGTCGGAGATGAACTTGCGCAGGATCCAGATCTTCTGGAGGATGTCCGGCTTGATCAGCAGTTCCTCGCGGCGCGTGCCCGACTTGTTCAGGTTGATGGCCGGGTAGACGCGCTTCTCGGCCAGGCGGCGCTCGAGGTGCACTTCCATGTTGCCGGTGCCCTTGAACTCTTCGTAGATCACGTCGTCCATGCGGCTGCCGGTTTCGATCAGCGCCGTGGCGATGATGGTCAGCGAACCGCCTTCTTCCAGGTTACGCGCGGCGCCGAAGAAACGCTTCGGACGCTGCAGCGCGTTGGCATCCACACCGCCGGTCAGCACCTTGCCCGATGCCGGCACCACGGTGTTGTAGGCGCGGGCCAGACGCGTGATCGAGTCCAGCAGGATCACCACGTCGCGCTTCAGTTCCACCAGACGCTTGGCTTTCTCGATGACCATTTCGGCCACCTGCACGTGACGGATCGCAGGTTCGTCGAACGTCGACGCCACCACTTCGCCGCGCACCGAGCGCTGCATTTCGGTCACTTCTTCCGGACGTTCATCAATCAGCAGCACGAACAGGTCGGCTTCCGGATGGTTGTTCGCAATCGCGTGGGCGATGTGCTGCAGCATCACGGTCTTGCCGGACTTCGGCGATGCCACCAGCAGCGCGCGCTGGCCACGGCCGATCGGCGCGATGATGTCGACGATGCGGCCGGTGATGTTTTCCTCGGCGCGGATGTCGCGTTCGAGCGTGAGCGGCCGGTTCGGATGCAGCGGCGTCAGGTTCTCGAACATGATGCGGTTCTTCACCGCTTCGGGAGGCTGCCCGTTGACCTTGTCCACCTTCACCAGTGCGAAATAGCGCTCGCCGTCCTTCGGCGTGCGCACTTCGCCTTCGATCGAATCACCGGTGTGCAGGTTGAAACGACGGATCTGCGAGGGGCTGATGTAGATGTCGTCCGTGCTGGCCAGGTAGGAAGTTTCCGGCGAGCGCAGGAAACCGAAGCCGTCGGGAAGAACTTCCAGCGTGCCGTCTCCGTAGATGGTTTCGCCCATCTTGGCGCGCTTCTTGAGGATCGCAAACATCAGTTCTTGTTTGCGCATCCGCTGTGCATTGTCGATCTCGAGCGTTGCCGCCATTTCGAGAAGCGCAGACACGTGAAGCGATTTGAGTTCTGTCAGGTGCATAGACGAGGGGTACAGAAGTGCCCGGACGGGCAAGAACAAGGAGAAGGGGGAAAAGAATGAGCGAACGCTCGGGGAAGTTGTTGGGTGGCATCATAGCACAATCCGGCCGGCGCGCCAGAGCTGGCGCACGCATGACCGGGTAGTGCATTCCCGGAGCCGTTCGGCCCCGGGCAGGTACAGCTTACAGCTGGCTGTCCAGAAACGCGGTCAGTTGCGACTTCGACAGCGCGCCAACCTTCTGCGCGGCCACTTGGCCGTTCTTGAACAGGATCAGCGTCGGGATGCCGCGAATGCCGAACTTGGCCGGCACTTGCTGGTTTTCATCCACGTTGATCTTGGCGACCTGCACCTTGTCGCCGTAGTCCTTCGCGACTTCGTCCAGGATCGGGGCGATCATCTTGCAAGGACCGCACCATTCGGCCCAGAAGTCGAGCAGCACGGGCTTGTCGGACTTGAGCACGTCGGCATCGAACGAAGCGTCGCTCACGTATTTGATTTGTTCGCTCATGGCGGGGAACCTCAGGTATCGCTCAGTTTATGTTGAAGGCGGACAACAGCTGTCGGCGCGATCCGCTACCTTACACGACATTGCGCGGACTCGCAGCGCGACGGCGCGCGGCAGGATGCGCCGCTGACGCCGATATGTTACCAGCTTCGCGAAAATCAAGTCCTCGCCAGAATCGGGATTTAGCCGGGGGCGGCAACAGTGGATATTGTGCCGTGTTGTGAATCGTTTTGCCGATGATAGTGTCAATCGCAGCAAGAGTTTCCAGCTATTGGCATCCCTTATTTGAGTTAATCTGCCGCGCCTTCGCGAAGGGGCCATGCGAGGCTTGCTCGTCGGCATGATCTAGAATGCACTTCGCGTATCCGCGCAATCCATGCGCAATCCATTCAGACAGACGTGACGCGCGAGTAGAATGGAATCGTGCGCATGTGACGCACAAACCGATTCACAACGCTATTGATCATGACGCCAGACTCCCGCAAGCCCAATCCGTCCGATGAAAGCCAGGCGGACCACCTGAGCGATGCGCTGCAGCATCTCAGCAGCGCCGTCGAGTCCGAGAGCATCGCCACCGGCGCCGCCAAGGGGCTGGTCTACAGTGTGATGGAAACGCTCGGCACGCTGATCGGCGACCCCGATTTGCCCGAGCACGCCCGCTCCGGCTATGAAGGCCTGCTGGAGACGGCGCGCGAACTGCGCGCCCGTCTGGAGGGCGGCAACGCAGGCGACGACAACTAATCAAGACAAGATGTCTGTTCCGAGGGTCACGGGTTGCCCTCGGCCTCGACTCCGTCCCCGTTATCCATGACCCGACTCTCGTTTCCTCCCGGGCCGTCCTTTCTCGATCAGGCTGCAACGGCGACGTGGTATTTCCTGGATCACTGCGGCCCGGTAGCCGCTGGCGCGCACATCGTCGTGCCGACGGCTGCGCAGATTCCTGGCGTGCGCCAGGCGCTGGATGCCGCTGCGCGTGCCGCTGGGCAGCCCCGTTTGCTACCGCGCGTGCTGACGCTCGGGCACTGGCTGCTGGACCTTCCCCCCGACCTTGCTACCGACCCGACCCCCACGCGTGGCCATGCCGCGCGGCTGCTGGCAGTGCAACAGGCGATTCGCTCGCAGGATTGGCTGCGGATTGCCTTTGGCGCCCAGACAGAGGGGGCGGCATGGGGACTGGCGCAGACGCTGCTATCGATCAGCGACGAACTGAGCGCGCGCTGGCTGGAGGACGCTGCGATCCGCGGAGACGATGATCTCGAGGGCGACGGTAGCGACGATAGCGATGAGCGGGCGGCGCTCCTGCAAGGCGCGCTGCAACGTACTTATGCGCACCTGTCCGAACGCTTCCTCGGACAGGAGGCGCAGATCGTGCTGGCCTTCTGGCAAATGCTGTCGGGGCCGGACGATCCGCTTCCGGCACGGCGCCGGGCGCTACAGCGCCTGGCGCAGCAGGTTGCAGCGCCGGTGGTCTGGATTGGCCCGACACCGCCGGAACCGGTTGAAGCCAGATTCCTCGCGCAGGCCGGCGAACTCGTGCCGACGCTCGAAGTCGGCTACGACTGGACCGGCGCATCGGAAGCGGGGGGCGAGCCCGACTGGTATCGGACGCTGCTTGCGCTGTGGCCCGAGGCCCGGCGCGACGGGGACAGTAGTGCCGACAGCGAACCGTCCGCGGCACCGCTGGCCTTGCCCGTTGCGTTGCCGGCCGAATTGCCGGCCGAACGTCCGCGCGTCCGCGTTATCGGCAGCGCGCGCTTCGAGGATGAAGCCGCCGCAGCAGCGGACCAACTCGTGCAATGGCTCAACGAAGGCCGCAGGCATGTGGCGCTCGTGGCCCACGACCGAGTCGTGGCCCGCCGCGCCCGCGCGTTGCTGGCGCGTGCCGGCGCGCCTGTCCGCGATGAAACCGGCTGGAAGTTGTCGACCACGCGCGCAGCCGCCGCGCTGATGCGCTGGTTTGACGTGCTAGCGCGAGATGGCGATAGCGCGGCGCTGCTCGATCTGCTCAAGAGCCCGTTTTGCCTGCCTGCATTCGAGCATCGCGGCGCGGCAATCGCGCTGATGGAACGCCGCATCCGTCGCGCTGTCGTTACCGGAGGCTGGACCAGACTGGCGCATCTGTTTGCAGAGCGCGAGCGAGCGGCAGGTGCGCTGGTCGACGCGGAGACGATGGAGGCCAGCGATGCCGAACTGCAGATCCGCGCTGCGGCTCGCACGCTCGTCGCCACGCTGGCCGACGAGGCCGCGCAGTGGCCGCGGGGCCTGGCGCAACAGCCGCTCCATGTCTGGCTGGGCCGCCTCGACGCCATGCTTGACACGCTCGATATGCGTGCTGCGCTGGCTGCCGACGATGCCGGGCGGCAACTGCTCGATGCGCTGGCGAAGCTGGGCGACTTGCCCGACGACGAGACCGGCAGCCACGCCACGCTGAACCAGCAGGAGTTTCGCGCGATGCTGTCGGCATTGCTCGAATCAGTGGCTTATAAGGAGCCCTCGGCGCAGAGCCAGTCGCGCATCACGATCCTCCCGCTCAACGGCGCCCGGATGCGACGGTTCGACGGCGTGGTGGTAGTCGGCTGCGATGATGCGCAGTTGCCGTCAAGCGCGGCCGAGCTGATGTTTTTCTCGAACCAGATGCGACGCGAGCTTGGGCTCGAAGACCGCGAGGCCCGCTTTGCCCAGCAGGCCCGGGACCTGGCCGAAGTGCTGCTCAACAACAGCGACGTCGTGCTGACGTGGCAACGCTTCGGCGGCCGGGGCGAGCCGCATCATGTCTCCGGCTGGATCGAGCGGTTGTCCGCATGCTGCGCGCGCGCGGGCATGCCGATCGAAGCCAGTGCCACGCCCGCTCTGCACGATACCTTCGCGCAGCCCGCCGGAATGCCTGCGCCGGTGGCGCCCGAGCGCGTGCCAGAGCGCTGGAGCGCGCAGGCGTACAACACGTTGCGCCGTTGCCCCTATCAGTTCTTCGCCAGCCGGATGCTGGGCCTTTCCGGGCTCGACACGCTCAGCGACGACCTCGAGAAGCGCGATATCGGCAACCTGCTGCATCGCGTGCTGCTGCAGTACCACGAGGAGATCCATGCCTCTGGCGAGCGTGACAACGACCGGCGTCTGGCGCGTCTGCGGGAAATCTCGGATACCACGTTCGGCAAGCAGATTGCCGAGGACGGCAATGCCATCAGCTACTACCGCCGCTGGATGGAAGTCCTGCCGTCGTACGTGGCATGGCAGGCGGCGCGTGAGGAAGCCGGCTGGCACTGGCGCGGTGGCGAATTCGATGCCGGCGTGGATGTGGCGATGCCCGATGGCGTGCCGCTGCGGCTGGCCGGCCGGATCGACCGGCTCGACAAGGGACCGGATGGCGCTCATGCGGTGCTCGATTACAAGACCCAGCCAGCCAGCCGCCTGCGGCGCAAGGCCGGTGATGCCGAGGAAGACTGCCAGTTGGCGTTCTACGGTCTGCTTCGGGCCGATGCCGTGGCGGGAAGCTGGGTGGCGCTGGAAGGTGTGAAGCAGGGCGGCCGCGACAGTTCGCCCGGTGCCCAGCGGGAAGTCGATCTGCCGGAATTTCAGGCAGCGGTGACCTGGCTCGAACGCCAGTTGCGGCACGATGTCGTGCGTTTGCGGCAAGGCGCGAAGCTGCCCGCGATCGGCGATGCCGTCGCCTGTACTTATTGCGATGCCCGCGGCCTGTGCCGCAAGGGTTTCTGGGAGTCCACCGCGTTGCCGGATCTGAAGTCATGACCGAAGTTCACGCCTATTTGCGCGACGGCCAATCCGTGGGCGAGGCCGATTTCACGCGCGCCGCCTGCGATCCTGGCCGCTCCGTGGTGGTGGAGGCCTGCGCGGGCAGCGGCAAGACGTGGCTGCTGGTGGCGCGTCTGGTCCGTCTGCTGCTGGCCGGCGCCGCGCCGCACGAAATCCTGGCTATCACCTTTACGCGCAAGGCCGCCGAGGAAATGCGCGAACGCCTGCTCGAAGTGCTGTCGCAGCTTGCCGGCGGCACCGACGAGGCGGTGCTGACGCAGCTGGAAATGCGCGGGCTGTCTCCAGACGCCGCGCGCGCGGCATTGCCCCGCGCGCGGACGCTACATGCACAAGTGCTGGCGTCACCGGGCCGCATGGCGATCGACACGTTCCACGGCTGGTTCGGCACGTTGTTGCGGGGGGCGCCGCTGTCTTCGGGCATCGTGCCCGGCGCGTCGCTGCGTGAGGATGCCTTGCGCATGAAGCGCGAGGCCTGGGCGCCGTTCTGGCGCGCGCTGGCGCAGCCGCAATACGCGGATCTGCGCGAATCCTACGAAGCGCTGGTTGATGCGATCGGCGACTTCCAGGCGCGGGGCCTGCTCGACCGGATGTTCCACGCACGCAACGAGTGGTTTGCGTTCAAGGAGTCGGGCGATCCCGCCACGAAGCTGGCGCAGGATCTTGGGGATGATGCCACCTCCGACATTCTGGTAGACGCGCTCTGCGACGACGACTGGCTAGAGGAATGCGCGCAGATGGCACTGCTGCTCGGTCGTGGCGGCAAGACAGAGCAGGGGCACGCATCGAAGATCATCGACGGACTGCGCGCGATCCGCGCATGGCGCGACGCAGGCGCCGCGCCGGGCGAGGCCGCCGCCAACGCATTCCAGTTGCTGCGTGCCGCGTTTTTCACCGATGCGGGTAAGGCGCGCTCGCTGCGTCGTACCACGGCATTGGCCAAGGCGTGCGGTAGTGAAGGTGCCGTTGACGAATTGCTGGATCAGCACGCAGAGCACTGCGCACGACTGGACGAGATCGCGGCGCGCCGCTGCGAGGCCATGGTGCTCGCGATCAACCTGGCGCTGTACCGTCTGGGCGATGCACTGCTCGAACGTTATCAGCGCTACAAGGGCGACCAGCGTGCGATGGACTTCGCGGACCTCGAATGGCTGGCGGCGAAGCTGATGGCCGACGAGGAGACCGCCACGTACCTGCAGGTGCGTCTCGACGCGCGATATCGTCACCTTCTGCTTGACGAGTTCCAGGACACGAACCCGCTCCAATGGCGCATCCTGCAGGGCTGGCTGGCCGGTTATCAGGGGCTGGGAGAGAAGCCCACCGTGTTTCTGGTTGGCGATCCCAAGCAGTCGATTTACCGTTTCCGTCGCGCGGACGCGCGCCTGTTCAATGCCGCCCGGGTCATGCTTCAGGACGGATTCGGCGCCACCGTGCTGCGTACCAACCGCACGCGCCGCAATCGCCCCGAGGTGCTCGACTGGGTCAACGCCGTGTTCGATCACGCACGCGCGGAAGGGCGCTATCCGCTCTACGAAACGCAAACCACGGCGCTCGGGGGTCCGGCCGGACCGGTCTGGCTGCTGCCGCTCGTCGAGCCGGAGGAAACAGAGGATGACGAAGCATCCGAGGGCGATGGCCATCGCGATACGCTGACCCAGCCACGCACGCAGAAAGGCGACTCCCTGCGCTACGAGGAAGGTCGCCGCGTGGCAGCCTGGCTGCACTATCTGCGTGACCAGGTGCCCGTGAGGGAAGGCGATGGCACTCGCCCGGCGGGCTGGCGCGACATGCATCTGCTGGTGCGACGCAAGACTTTCCTGGCCGATTACGAACGTGCGATGCGCGAGGCCGGCATCCCCTGCCTGAGCCCGCGCCGTGGCGGCTTGCTGACAACGCTGGAAGCACTCGACCTCTCGGCGCTCCTGGCGTTCCTGATGACGCCGGAATCGGACCTCGACCTCGCGCATGTTCTCAAGAGCCCGCTCGTGGGCGCGACTGACGACGATCTGGTGCTGCTGGCCATGATGGAGGGCGAGGGCGGATGGTGGGCGCGCATCGAGGCGCTGGGACTGCCTGAGCGCGTTTCCGATTCGCTGCGAACGGGTGTCGCGCGCCTGCGCGGCTGGCTGGCGCTTGCGCCGCACAAGCCCGTGCATGACCTGGTCGACCAGATCTATCACCAGGGCGAGGTGCGTCGCCGTTATGCCGAGGCCGCGCCTGCGGCCATTCGCGAGCAGGTGCTGGCCAATCTCGATGCCTTCCTGAAGCTGTCGCTCGACCTTGATGGCGGGCGCTATCCGAGCCTGCCCAAGTTCATCGATGAACTGCAGGAAATTCGGCGTGGTGACGAGGATGAAAGCCCCGACGAGGGCGGCATGGGTGAAGGCGTCGAGGATACCGAGGCGGAGCCCGACGACGCCGGAGACAATCAGCTCGACGCCGTTCACATTCTGACGGTGCACGCGGCAAAGGGCCTTGAGGCGCCATTCGTGATCCTGCTCGATGCGAATCACAGCGATCCGGCGGCCGATCGTGGTGGCATTCTGGTTGACTGGCCGCCGACATCGGCGGTGCCACGGCATTTTTCCGCCTACGGCAAGCGCGACGAGCGCGGCATGGCTCGCGCGTCGCTGTTCGACGCCGAAGCGGCGCTTGCCGATCGCGAAAACTGGAATCTGCTCTATGTGGCGATGACACGCGCCCAGCAAGGCCTGCTGGTCAGCGGAGTCAAGGGGCGCGCGAGCAAGGCGGAGAAGGAAGACGCGCCAGGGGCGGAGATCGCCGGAAGCTGGTACGTGCGTCTGGCTGCGGCGGGTGTCGGTGACGAGATCACGGCTTATCCAGAGACCGACGTCGCGGCAGTCGATACCCTGACCGCCGCCAGCGAGCGCATCCGCTATACCGATTTCCGGCTGCGCTATCGCGATGCGGCTGACGACCGTTTGCCGATCGACGATGCGGACGACGAGGCCGAGGGCATCGTGTTCGATGCCGACGCCGCGGCACATGGCGAACTGGTGCACGCGCTGCTCGAGCGTGTCTCGCGCTATCCCGATGCGCATGGCAGCTTGCCCGACGTGGAAACGGTTTTGCGCTGGTTCCCGCTGACTGGCGCGGGTGCGCCGAACGCGCGCGAGCGCTGGCGGCAGCAGGCCGAGGCGGCCGTCGCGGACTTGCGCGCAATGCTGGAGGCCCCGGCGCTGCGCGAACTGATGTTCCCGGTGGACGCCGTGTCGGCACGTAACGAGGTGGAGCTTTATGATGGCCGCGGCCGGTTGCTGCGGATCGACCGGCTGGTGGAGTTCGACGAGCGGGTCGTCATCATCGACTACAAGCTCAGGCTGTTGCCGCAGGAACATGCGGGCTATCGCGCGCAGCTCTTGCGCTATGCAGCGGCGGTGGCGCCGATGTTTCCGGGCAAGCGGATCGAAGCCGGCGTGGCTACAGCGGCCGGAGAGTGGATCGATGTAGAGCTTCTACGTGCCTCGGCGTCACAGGCGAAGCCTATCGCCACGACACAGCAGGGGTCATTGTTCTGAGCGCACTCGGCCCGTGCCCGATTCGCAAAACAGGCGCACAATAGGACGTTTCTGGCGCACGGAAACGGGCGGGCGCCAGAGATTAATCAGGGAAATGCCGGGAGATAAAAGCAGAAAGGGGAATTAGGGGGACGAGCCTGACCCTCGGCACTGGTGGAAAACGGCTGTGGCTGCTTCGTTCCCGACCTGACCAGGTTGACCGCGCCGCCATGCGAGGAGGCCCGTCCGACCGGCATTGTAACGCAACCTTGAGAGGGTTTCCAATTTTGTATTCTTGGCAGGGGCTTTGGCGCGTTGTTTGATCTGAAGCGGGGTTGGCGCCCTGCCGTGCTGGCAGCATGGCGGACGGCAAATTCGGGCCAGAAAGCTCTCATCTGACAGGCTGGGGACATGAACGCAAACGACCAGATCCTCCGCGGCGCGCTTGCGCCGCAAGACATCTCCATCGAAGTACTCCAGGAAAAATACGCCAAGGGCGAGGAACAGACCATTGACGATGTGCGCCGCCGTGTGGCGCGCGCGCTCGCGGAGGTGGAACCCGCCGACAAACGCGAGGCCTGGGCCTCGCGCTTTCTTTGGGCGCTGGAAGGCGGCTTCGTGCCGGCCGGGCGTATCAACTCGGCGGCTGGCACAGGCATTCAAGCTACGCTGATCAACTGCTTCGTCCAGCCCGTGGGCGACTCGGTGTCCCAGGTGCGTGGCGGCAAGCCGAGCATCTATACCGCCGTGGCCCAGGCCGCCGAGACGATGCGGCGCGGCGGTGGTGTTGGCTATGACTTCTCCTCGATCCGGCCGGGTGGCGCGCTGGTGCGTGCCACGCACTCGCGCGCATCGGGGCCGGTGTCGTTCATGAAGGTGTTCGATGCATCGTGTGCCACCGTGGAGTCGGCCGGCGCACGGCGCGGTGCGCAGATGGGCGTGCTGCGCTGCGACCACCCCGATATCGAGAGCTTTATCCACGCCAAGGATCGCGGTGACCTGACCAACTTCAATATCTCGATTGGCGTCACCGACGAGTTCATGCAGGCGGTGGCGGCCGATGGGGAAATCGAACTGATCCACGAGGCCGAGCCTGGTGCGGACGATATCGCGGCGGGTGCCTATCGCCGCGACGACGGTCAGTGGGTGTATCGGCGTGTGCCGGCCCGTCGGCTGTGGGATCAGGTCATGCAGGCCACCTATGACCACGCGGAGCCTGGCATCCTGTTCCTGTCGCGCATCAACGCTGACAACAATCTCTACTACTGCGAGACGATCGAGGCCACCAACCCGTGCGCCGAGCAGCCGTTGCCGTCGTATGGCTGCTGCTGCCTGGGCTCGATCAACCTGACGCGCTTCGTACGCCGCCCGTTTACCGATCAGGCCAGCTTCGATTTCGAGGCGTTTGCCGAGGTCGTGCGCGTGTCGACGCGGATGCTCGACAACGTGCTCGACATCACCTACTGGCCGTTGCCCGAGCAGCAGGCCGAGGCGCAGGCCAAGCGTCGTATCGGCCTGGGGTTTCTGGGGCTTGGCAGCGCACTGGTGATGCTGGGTCATCGCTATGACACCGATGCGGCGCGCGCGCTCGCCGGTCGGATCTCCGAGACCATGCGCGATCACGCCTATCTGGCATCGGTCGAACTTGCCGAGGAGAAGGGCCGCTTCCCGTTATTCGATGCCGACGCCTATCTGAGTGGCGGCTTCGTGAGCCGCCTGCCCGAGCCCATCCGCGATGCCATCCGCGAACACGGCCTGCGCAACTCGCACCTGCTTTCGATCGCGCCAACTGGCACGATCACGCTGGCCTTTGCCGATAACGCGTCGAATGGCATCGAGCCGGCTTTCTCGTGGACCTACAACCGGCGCAAGCGGATGCCCGACGACAGCTATCGCACGTTCGAGGTGGCCGACCATGCATGGCGGCTCTATCGCCATATGGGCGGCGACGTCGAGCAGTTGCCGGAGAGCTTCGTCACGGCGCTCCAGATGTCTGCCATCGACCATATGCGGATGCTGGAGGCGGTTCAGCCCTATATCGACACGAGCATCAGCAAGACCGTGAACGTGCCGGAGGACTATCCGTACGAAGCCTTCCGCAATCTCTACCTCGAAGCGTGGAAGGCCGGGCTCAAGGGGCTCGCCACGTATCGGCCGAACCAGGTGCTTGGCGCGGTGCTGTCGGTCACCCCGGCCGCCACGGCCGCCACGGCCACCACGGCGCCGGCGCCCGCCACGCCGAGCGAGGACGATCCGCTGACGCGGCCGTTCGGTAGCCGGCCACTCGGCGATCTGGAAGGCGTGACGTCGAAGGTCGAGTATTTGACCTATGAGGGCCACAAGACGGTCTACCTGACCGTCAACTTCATGCAGGTGTCCGGCACGGTCGGCGGTCAGTCGGTGACGATCGAGCGGCCAATCGAGTTTTTCATGCCAGCGGGGCAGCGCTCCGAGGGCCAGCAGTGGATCACGTCGACGATGAGGCTATTGTCGATGGTGGCCCGCTCGGGCGGCCCGATCGCCAAGGCGCTGGCCGATATGCGGAATGTGGTCTGGGACAAGGGCACGGTCCGCTACGGTTCCCTGGTCCGCCAGGACGGCACCGAGGTGCCGCGCTTCCATGATTCGGAGGTGGCGGCGCTGAGTTACGCGATTCAACGCATCTTGATCAAGCGTGGTTTCCTGGACGAGGAGGGCAGCCAGGTGCCGGTGGTGGCGCTGGCTGCCCGTCTGGCCCGGCGCGAAGGCGGCGAGGCGGCTGTGGCGCTGGCTTCGCCGGCCGAAGCGGCGCCCGCCGCCAAGCTGGCTGCCGGGATCGGCACCGGCAAGCCGTGTCCCGAGTGTGGCGCGCACGCCCTGCACAAGGTGGACGGCTGCGCCAAGTGCGCCAATTGCGGTTATGTGGGCGAGTGTGGCTAGCCGGCGACGCTTCACGGATGGCGGCGGCGTGCGATAGCATCTGGCAACTCCAAATCCAGGTCTGACCCAGGTCCGCCTTTTGCTACAATCGCCGCCATGAGTTATCAAGTTCTAGCGCGCAAATGGCGCCCCAGGGATTTCACCACGCTGGTCGGCCAGGAGCACGTGGTCCGCGCGCTCACGCACGCGCTGGAACAGCAGCGGCTGCATCACGCCTACCTGTTCACCGGCACGCGCGGCGTCGGCAAGACCACGCTGTCCCGGATCCTGGCCAAGGCCCTCAATTGCACCGGCCCTGACGGCAACGGCGGTATCACCGCCCAGCCTTGCGGCCAGTGCAAGGCCTGCACGGAAATCGACAGCGGGCGGTTCGTCGACTACATCGAGATGGACGCGGCGTCGAACCGCGGCGTCGACGAGATGGCGCAGCTGCTCGACAAGGCGATCTACGCCCCGACGGCCGGCCGCTTCAAGGTCTACATGATCGACGAAGTGCACATGCTGACCAACCACGCCTTCAACGCCATGCTGAAGACGCTGGAGGAGCCGCCCGAGCACGTCAAGTTCATCCTGGCCACGACCGATCCGCAGAAGATTCCGGTCACGGTGCTGTCACGCTGCCTGCAGTTCAATCTGAAGCAGATGCCGCCGGGTCACATCGTCTCGCACCTCGACCACATCCTGGCCCAGGAAGGGATCGGCCACGACGGTAGCGCGCTGCGCCTGCTGGCGCAGGCCGCCCACGGTTCGATGCGCGATGCGCTGTCGCTGACCGACCAGGCCATTGCCTACAGTGCTGGCCAGGTGTCGGAAGAGGCAGTGCGCGGCATGTTGGGGGCGATTGATCAGAGCTACCTCGTGCAACTGCTCGACGCGCTGGCTGCCGAAGACGGCGCCACGATGCTCGGCATCGCCGATTCCATGGCCGACCGCAGCCTGTCGTTTGCCGGGGCGCTGCAGGATCTTGGCTCGTTGCTGCACAAGGTTGCGCTGGCGCAGGCCGTGCCGGCTTCCGTGCAGGACGAATGGCCCGAGGCCGAGGACGTACGCCGCCTGGCTGGGCAGTTCGACGCCCAGGAAACCCAGCTTTTCTATCAGATTGCCAACCTTGGCCGCAGCGAACTGGCGCTGGCGCCGGACGAGTACGCCGGCTTCACGATGACGCTGCTGCGAATGCTGGCGTTCCGGCCGTCCATTGCTCCCGCTTCGCCGGTGAGCGGACAGGGCGGTGGCGGGCAACAGGTGGCACGCCCGCGCCCGGCTGGCACGACGAGTGCTGCGCCGTCGGCCCGGGTCATGGCATCGGCTGCTGCCGAGCCTGTGGCGGCCGAGCCGGTCAAGGCTGTGCCAGTGGTTGCGCCGGCAGCGCCGATTGCGCCGATTGCGCCGATTGCGGCCGCTGCTCCGGCTGCATCCGCAGCACCCTCCACGCCCGCTGCGCCAGCGAAGTCAGCCGAACCCGCGCCACCCCAGGCTGACGTGGATACGTCGATGTCGCCAGCCCGTGCGGCGTTGGCCGCCGCGCGTCAAGCTTCCGCCGGTCGTGCTGGCCGTCCGATGTCAGCTGCGCCAAACGCAGGTGCCGCCGCCGCGGCCAGTTCGCGCCCGGCTGCGCAGCCGCTGCGTCCGCCTTCCGCCTCACGGCCGGCTACCACTGCCGCGTTGGCTCCGGCTCCGGCAGTTTCGCCTGCCGTTGCACCGGTAGTGACGCCGACAGTGACGCCGGCTGTCGCTCCGAGCAAGGCCGCTGCTGCCCCTGTCGCGGCCGCGCGCCCGGCACCGGTCGCCAAGCCCGCGCCGCAACCCGAAGCCACGTCCGTCCCGCCGTGGGAAGCCGCGGGTGCAAGTGACGTACCGCCGTGGGAAGAGATGCCGCCCGATCTGCCTGTGATCGGTCCGTACGACAGCGATCCGGGCTATGACCCGAGCTTCGGTGGTTTCGACAACGGCTTTGAATCCGACAGCGCCGATCGCGCGCCGCGCGCTGCTCGCAAGCCGGCGCCGACGCAATCGGCAGCCAAGCCGGTCAGCAAGCCCGAACCGGAACCGGCAGTGCAACTGGCACCTGCCGTCCCGCAAGTGGCGCCAAGCGCCGGCGAGGATGGCACGCCGCCGGTTTTCACTGGCGACTGGCCCGAGTTCGCCGCCACCCTGCCGCTCAAGGGGCTGGCCCAGCAGCTTGCACTTCAAAGCGAACTGCATCGCGTGGTCGGCCGTACGCTGCATCTGCGCGTGCCGGTTGCGGCGATTGCCGAAGCTAACGTCGCGGAGCGGCTTCAGGCCGCGCTGGTCGAGCATTTCCGCGTCGACGTGCGCGTGCAATGCGTCGTCGGCGGCGTGACGCATACCGCGGCGGCTGTCGATGCCGCGGCGCGTGCCGAACGCCAGCGCGAAGCCGAGGCCGAGATCGACCGCGACCCGTTTGTACAAGGTCTGCTGCGGGAGTTCGGCGGCCAGATCGTGCCAGGGTCGATCCAGCCGCGCGCAGCCTGAATTTCAAGTTTCAAGTGGCGGCCGCCTGACCAAGGGCCGCGCCGCCCGCCCCCATCCACACGTATTCAAGGAGTGATCCCATGATGAAAGGTCAACTGGCCGGGCTGATGAAGCAAGCCCAGCAGATGCAGGAAAACATGAAGAAGATGCAGGAGCAGCTTGCCCAGATCGAGGTCGAGGGCCAGTCCGGCGCCGGCCTTGTGAAGGTGGTGATGACCTGCAAGAACGACGTCAAGCGCGTCACGATCGATCCGAGCCTGCTGGCCGATGACAAGGACCTGCTGGAAGACCTGGTAGCCGCCGCGTTCAACGACGCCGTGCGCAAGGCCGAGGCCACCACGCAAGAAAAGATGGGTTCGATGACGTCGGGTCTGCCGCTGCCTCCGGGCTTCAAGCTGCCATTCTGATGACACGTTCAGACCAGGCGGCTCTGTCATGAGAGCGGCGCCGCCCACCTCGCTGCAGGCGCTGATCGAGGCGCTCAAGGTGCTGCCCGGCGTTGGACCGAAGTCGGCCCAACGCATGGCGTATCACCTGCTGCAGCACGACCGCGAAGGCGCGCGCAAGCTTGGCGACGCGCTGCGTGGGGCCGTCGATGGCATCCGCCATTGCACGCGCTGCAATACCTTCACCGAACTCGAAATTTGCGGAACTTGCAGCGATCCAGAGCGTGACGCGACGCTGCTCTGCGTGGTCGAAACGCCGGCCGATCAGGTCATGATCGAGCAGACGCTGACCTATCGCGGCCAGTATTTCGTGCTGATGGGGCGGCTCTCGCCGCTCGACGGCATCGGTCCGAAGGAGATTCATCTCGACCGCCTGCTGGCACGTGCTACCGACCCCGAACTCGGTGGCCCGGCCAGCGAGGTGATCGTCGCCACCAACTTCACCAGCGAGGGTGAAGCCACCGCGCACTACATCGGCGAAATGCTGAAGGCGCGCGGGCTCAAGGTCTCGCGTCTGGCGCGAGGCGTGCCGGTGGGTGGCGAACTGGAATACGTGGATGCGGGCACCATCGCCCGCGCCGTGATGGACCGTCGCACCCTGTAACGGACCATGAATCTGGCGCGCTTCGATCTCGTCACGCTGGGGCTGTTCGTGGCCGTGGCACGGCAGGGCAGTATCTCGGCCGGCGCGCGGCAATCGCATCTGGCCGTGGCGGCTGCCAGCAAGCGGATCTCCGACCTGGAGACCGCGGTCGGGGCGCCGCTGTTTTTCCGCCATGCCGCTGGCGTGCAGCTTACCGAGGCGGGGCAGGCCTGCTTCCACCACGCGCTGACCATCCTGCAGGACGTGGAGCGCATGGCCGGGGTGATGTCCGACTACGCCTCGGGTGTGCGCGGGCAGGTGCGCGTCTGTGCCAATACCTCGGCCATCACGCAGTTTCTTCCCGATGATCTGGCGCAGTTCATGCGCCAGCATCCCACCATCCGCATCGAACTCGAAGAGCACAACAGCAGCGACATCGTTGCCGCTGTCATGGAAAACCGGGCCGATGTGGGCATCTTCGCCGACCGCACGCCGTGCGCGGGACTGGTGACGGTCGAGTATCGGCAGGACGAACTCGTCATCATCACGCCTCCGGGGCATCCACTGGCGCAAAACGGCCCGGTCCACTATGCCGATGCGCTCGAATACGACTTCGTCAGCTTGCCGCAGGTGACCTCGCTGGCGGCACGGCTGCTGGAAGAAAGTAGTCGGCTCGAGCGGCAGTTTCGGCTGCGCATCCAGGTGCGGAGCTTCGACGCGATGTGCCGCATGGTCATGGCCGGTCTGGGCGTGGGGGTGCTGCCGCGGATCGCCGCGGAGCCGCACGTCAAGTCGATGGGGCTCTCGCTGGTCGGACTTCAGGATGCCTGGGCGCGCCGCTCGCTGCTGATCGGCATGCGAGACCCGGCCGGGCTCACGGTCTCGGCGCGGCTGCTGATCAGCCATCTCTGCGGCGACCGCGCGCCATTCTGAGCCCCCGAGCCCGCTTCCGAACCCTATAGGGTTCTCCCTGATCTTTCGCATTCCGAGAAAGCCCGCTTTCCGGAATGCCGATTCCGCATCACCCCGCCGCTGGGGCACACTCCGTCGAAACTACGCCAATCCACCCCAATTGGGGTCAGTTTCTCGGAGACACTCATGGCGCGACAGATTCTCGACGGCATCCGCGTTCTCGAACTGGGCCAGCTGATTGCAGGCCCCTTTGCCGCCAAGACACTTGCCGATTTCGGCGCACACGTGGTCAAGGTGGAGCCGCCCGGGCAGGGCGATCCGCTGCGAAAGTGGCGCATGTTGCACGAAGACACCTCGGTCTGGTGGGAAGCTCAGTCACGCAACAAGCAGTCGATTGCCATCGATCTGCGCCAGCCGGAGGGCCAGGCGCTGGTGCGCAAGCTGGCCAGCGAGGCCGATGTCCTGATCGAGAACTTCCGCCCGGGAACCATGGAGAAATGGGGGCTCGGCTGGGATGTGCTTCATGCCGACAATCCGAAGCTGATCATGGTGCGAGTCTCGGGCTACGGCCAAAGCGGCCCGAAGCGGGATGAGCCCGGCTTTGCGGCGGTGGCCGAGGCGATGAGCGGGCTGCGCTACCTGACCGGCGAGCCCGGACGCCCGCCCGTGCGCGCGGGCTTGTCGCTGGGTGACACGATCGCCGGCCTGCATGGCGCGCTTGGCGTGCTGCTGGCGCTGTACGAACGCGATGCGCGCGGTGGCGAAGGCCAGGTCATCGACGTGGCGCTGTACGAGTCGCTGTTCAATCTGAGCGAAAGCCTGTTGCCCGAGTACTCCGCGTTCGGCGCTGTGCGCCAGCCGGCCGGGGGGGCCTTGCCGGGGATCGCGCCGTCGAATGCCTACCTGTGCGGCTGCGGTGAGTATGTGCTGATCGCTGCCAACGGCGACGCGATCTTCCGCCGTCTGATGGCCGCGATGGGGCGCAACGACTTGGGCGAAGACCCGGCGCTGGCACGCAATGATGGCCGCGTGAAGCGTGTCGACGAGATCGACGCTGCGATTACCACCTGGACGAAGACACAAACCGTGGCCTCCGCGCTGGAGGTGCTGCGCACCGCCGACGTGCCATCTGGCCGCATCTACACCGTCAAAGACATCGCCGAAGACCCGCACTACCGGGCGCGTGGCGTGATCGAGACGGTGACATCCGCGAAGGGCCTGCAGGTGGAGGTGCCGGGCATCATGCCGAAGCTGTCGGGCAATCCGGGCGGCATCCACGATCGCGCGCCGACGCTGGGCGAGCATACCGATTCCGTGCTGGTCGATGCCGGCTTCGACGCAGCGGCCATTGCCGACCTGCGTAATCGTGGAGTGATTGCATGAGTGCCAAGATGAGTGCTGCTACGTATCCGCTGTCAGGCCCGGCGAAGGTCGAGATCAACGAAGTCGCCCCGCGCGACGGGCTCCAGATCGAACCGTTCATCGTCCCCACCGAGGGCAAGGTCGCCTTCGTCAACGCGCTGGCACGTTGCGGTTTCGCGCGTATCGAAGCCACGTCGTTCACGTCGGCCCGCGCCATTCCCGCGCTGGCAGATGCGGAAGCCGTGATGCATCAGGTCGAGCGCGTCCCCGGTGTTGGGCTGACCGTGCTGGTGCCGAACCTGCGCGGGCTGGAGCGCGCGTTGTCTTGCCGCCCCGACGAAGTCAATCTGGTGATGTCGTCCAGCGAGACGCACAACCGCGCCAATCTGCGCATGACGCGCGATCAGTCGCAGGCCCAGTTGCTGGCGATGATCGCTGAAGCGGGCAAGGCCGGCGTGCCTGTCAACGTATCGCTGTCGACCGTATTCGGCTGCCCGTTCGAGGGCGACGTCAGCGAAGCCGAGGTCATGCGCCTGGCGAAGGCGTTTGCCGATGCCGGCGCGGCGGGTATCACCCTGTGCGATACCACGGGCATGGCCTATCCCAACCAGGTGGCCGCGCTCTGCGAAGCGTTCCAGCACGCCTTGCCGAAGACTGGCCTGACGATTCACCTGCACAACACCCGAGGCATGGGCCTGGCGAACGCGATCGCCGCGTGGCAGACCGGCGTGACGCGGTTCGACGCCGCGGCCGGTGGGTTGGGTGGGTGCCCGTACGCGCCCGGCGCGAGCGGCAACGTCAGCACCGAGGATCTTGTGCACATGTTCGCGTCGATGGGCGTGGATACGGGCGTTGATCTGGATGCGCTGCTCGACGTGGTCGCGGGCGTCTCCGATCTGGTGCAACGCGACGTGTCCAGCCAGCTCCTGCGCGCCGGCCCGCGCCTGCGCACGCATCAGCCGCCAGCGTGGATGGAAGAGTTTTTCGCCAAGACTTGATGGCAGGCATCAACCGACAGATTTTTTGAGTCCCCCAATAAAACATACGGAGACAACCATGAAACGCACACTGATTGGTGCCGGCACACTGCTGGCTGCCACCGGTCTGGCCATGTCCGCGGCCGCACACGCGCAGGAGGGCACGTACCCCAATCGCCCGATCATGCTTGTGGTGTCGGCCGCCGCCGGTGGCACGACCGATCTGGCCGCCCGCATGATTTCCGAGCCGCTGTCGAAGGCGCTCGGACAATCGGTGGTGGTCGACAACAAGCCCGGCGGCAATGGCACGATTGCCGCGCAGGCTGTGCAACGGGCCAAGCCGGATGGCTACACGCTGCTGGTGCAGTACTCGGGCTATCACGTGATCACGCCGTTGCTGACGAAGACTTCGTGGGACCCGGTCAAGGACTTCGCGCCGGTGGCCAACCTGCTGTCGGCGCCGCAGGTGCTGGTGGTGCGTTCCAGCCTGCCGGTGAAGTCGCTGAAGGAGCTGGTGGCCTACGCCAAGGCCAATCCGAACAAGCTCAACTACGCATCGTCGGGCAATGGGTCGCTGCAGCACGTCTCGACCGAATTGCTTAACGAGATGGCGGGTATCAAGATCACGCACGTGCCCTACAAGGGCACCGGTCCAGCGATGACCGACCTGCTCGGCGGCAATGTCGACATGACGATCACCACGCCGCCGCCGCTGATGGGCCATATCGCCGCCGGCAAGCTGCGCCCGCTCGTGGTCACGAGCAAGACCCGGCTGCCCAGCCTGAAGGACGTGCCGTCGGCGCCGGAGGCCGGCTATCCCGATCTCGACGTTTCGTCCTGGTTCGCGATGTACGCGCCCGTGGGTACGCCCAAGCCAGTGATCGACCGGCTGACAACCGAGATCGAGAAGATCATGAAGTCGGAGGCGTTCCGCAAGAAGGCCGAGGAGCTTGGCGCGGAGGCTCGCTACATGAATCCGCAACAGCTCGACCAGTACCAGCGCGCCGAGTTGCAGCGCTGGACCAAGGTGATCAAGGCCGCCGATATCCACGCGGAATGACGGGTTGGCAAGCTGCCTGAAAGGGGCGGCGTGTAGCATGGCCGCCGCCGCGTCTGCCGGGATTAGGTATTGATCCCGATGCGCATGGCGCTTGCGTCCGCTAGCATCGCAGCAAGCCGCCATGCGGCGCGCCCCTCGATCAAACAGAAATAGAAAAGGCAGGAGAGCCATATGTACAACAAGAAGTTCTGGAAACAGGTGCTGATCGCGCTGGCGCTGTTCCTGGCTGGCTGGTTCACGTTTGGCAGCGCGCAGGCGCAGGGCAAGCCGGAGAAGAGCAAGGTCACCATCGCCGTGGGGGGCAAGAACCTGTTCTACTACCTGCCGCTGACGATCGCCGAGCGCCTGGGCTACTTCAAGGAAGAAGGGCTCGACGTCGAGATCGTCGACTTTGCCGGTGGCGCCAAGGCGCTGCAGGCCGTGGTCGGCGGCAGCGCCGATGTGGTGTCGGGCGCGTACGAACACACGATCAACCTGCAGGCCAAGGGCCAGCAGTACCAGGAGTTCGTGCTCCAGGGCCGCGCGCCGCAGATCGTGCTGGTGGTGTCGAACAAGACCATGCCGAACTTCAAGTCGATTGCCGACCTGAAGGGCAAGAAGATCGGCGTGACCGCGCCGGGTTCGTCGACCAACATGATGGCTAACTTCGTGCTGGCCAAGGCCGGGCTGAAGCCGTCCGACGTGTCGTTCATCGGTGTGGGCGCCAGCGCCGGCGCGGTGGCCGCGATGCGTTCGGGCCAGATCGACGCCATGGCCAACCTCGATCCGGTGATCTCGATGCTGACGCAGAAGAACGAGGTCAAGATCGCCTCGGACACGCGCACGATCAAGGAAACGCAGACCGTGTTCGGCGGCAATATGCCGTCGGGCTGCCTCTACGCGTCGGTGTCGTTCATCCAGCAGAACCCGAACACCACCCAGGCAATGGCCAACGCCATGGTGCGCGCGCTGAAGTGGCTGCAAAAGGCCGGCCCGTCGGACATCGTCAAGACCGTGCCGGAGAGCTACCTGCTGGGTGACCGCGCGCTGTATCTGGCCGCGTGGGACAAGGTCAAGGAAGCAATTTCGCCGGACGGCATGATGCCGGCCGATGGCCCGCACACGGCACTGAACACGCTGCAGCAGTTTGATCCGGAGCTCAAGGGCAAGGCGATCAAGCTCGAGAACACGTTCACGAACAACTTCGTGCAGAAGGCCAACGCCAAGTACAAGTAAGACAAGCCAGTATCCGATCCGGCTCCTTCAAGGAGCCGTCTCCCAGTCGCCCGCCGCGCGCCAGCCGTCCGGCGGGCGAAAGCTTCCCAGAGTCATGCCGTCATGAGCACGCCTGCACTTTCACTCGAAAACGTGACCTGCACCTTCGTCTCGCGCGAAGACCGCGCGCAGCGCTATACCGCTGTGCGAGACGTCACGCTATCCATCCAGCCCGGCGAGTTTGTCTCTGTCGTGGGCCCAACCGGCTGCGGCAAGTCGACGCTGCTGAACGTATCGGCCGGCCTGCTCGAACCCTCGACCGGGACCGTGCGCGTCTTTGGCGAGCCGCTCAAGGGCATCAACGCGCGTGCCGGCTACATGTTCCAGACCGAAGCGCTGATGCCGTGGCGCAGCGCGCTCGACAACGTGATCGCCGGCCTGGAGTTCCGCGGAGTGCCGCGCGATGAAGCGGTGAAGCAGGGCGAGGAATGGCTGCGGCGCGTGGGGCTGGGCGGGTTTGGCGATCGTTATCCGCACCAGCTATCCGGCGGCATGCGCAAGCGTGTGAGCCTGGCGCAGACGCTGGTGATGGACCCGGACATCATCCTGATGGACGAGCCGTTCTCGGCGCTGGACATCCAGACGCGCCAGCTCATGGAGAACGAGGTGCTCGACCTGTGGGCGGCCAAACGCAAGGCCGTGCTGTTCATCACGCACGACCTCGACGAGGCCATCGCGATGAGTGACCGCGTGGTGGTGCTGTCCGCTGGGCCGGGCACGCACCCGATCGGCGAGTTCTCCATCGACCTGCCGCGGCCGCGCGATGTGGCCGAGATCCGCAACCATCCGCGCTTCGTGGAGCTGCACGCCGCAATCTGGGACGTGCTGCGCGAAGAAGTGCTCAAGGGCTACGCGCAGCAGCGCAAGGCGGCCTGAGTTTCCCCGATCGGACAACAATCGAACATGGCTTTTCGTCCCGACTCAAAAGGTATGCTGCGCGTCTGGCAGCTTCTGCTTCTTGCGGTGGTACTGATCGTGTGGCACATGGCCACGCGTTCCCAGCAAGTGGCGTTCTTCTTCGGTGAGCCGCTGATGGTGGCGCAGCGCATCTGGAGCTGGTTCATCGTCGAACGTGATATCTACCTGCACCTGGGTGTCACGCTGCTCGAAACGGTGCTGGCATTCGGCATTGGTACCGTGTCCGGGCTGGGCGTGGGCCTGTGGCTGGCGCTGAGCCCGTTCACTTCGGCGGTGCTCGATCCCTACGTCAAGGCTGCCAACTCGATGCCACGCGTGATCCTGGCGCCGATCTTCGCGGTCTGGTTCGGTCTCGGCATCTGGTCAAAGGTGGCGCTGGCGGTGACGCTGGTGTTCTTCATCGTCTTTTTCAACGTCTATCAGGGCGTCAAGGAAGTAAGCCCGGTGGTGCTGGCCAACGCGCGCATGCTCGGCGCCAACAAGCGGCAACTGCTGCGCCATGTCTACCTGCCGAGCGCCACGAGCTGGGTGTTTTCCTCGCTGCATACCTCGGTGGGCCTGGCGTTTGTCGGGGCGGTGGTGGGCGAATACCTGGGGTCGGCGCGTGGCGTTGGCTACCTGATCCTGCAGGCTGAAGGCACCTTCGACATCAACACGGTGTTCGCGGGCATCGTGGTGCTGACCGCGTTCGCGCTGGTACTCGACTGGATGGTGACGATGGGGGAGAAGCGGCTGATGCGATGGCAGCCGAAGTCGGGGGAGACGGAGAAGCTCTGACGCTTGAAGCTGCGGTCTGATTTCGCCCCTCTCCCGCGAGCGGGAGAGGGGCAAACAAAAGTCCGACTCAAGGTGTGATGACGATCTTCCCGGTCACCTTGCGGGCTTCCATGTCCTTGAGTGCCTGCGGCGCCTGCTCCAGCGGATACCGCGCCGAGATATGCGGGCGGATCTTGCCTTCCTTCATCCAGCCGAGCATCTGGGCCATGTTGGCCTGATTGGCCTTCGGCTCGCGGCGCGCGAACTCACCCCAGAACACGCCCACCAGCGATGCGCCCTTGAGCAGCGCCAGGTTCAGCGGCATCTTGGGGATCTCGCCGTTGGCGAAACCCACCACCAGATAGCGGCCGCGCCAGGCGATCGAGCGGAACGCCGGTTCTGCATAGACGCCGCCCACCGGGTCATAGACGACATCCGGGCCCTTGCCGTCGGTCAGCGCCTTGACGCGCTCGCGCAGGTCCTCGGTGCTGTAGTTGATCAGCGCATCCGCGCCGTGTTCCTTGCAGACTGCCAGCTTTTCATCGGTGGAAGCCGCGGCGATCACACGCGCGCCGATGGCCTTGCCGATCTCGATGGCTGCCAGACCCACGCCACCGGCCGCGCCCAGCACCAGCATCGTTTCACCGGCCTTGAGCTCACCACGGTCCACCACGGCATGGTGGGATGTGCCGTAGGTCAGCGTGAACGCCGCCGCCACGTCGAAGTCGATGCCCGGAGGCATCGGCACCACGGCCTTGGCGGGCGCCTTGGCCTGGCTGGCAAACGCGCCGTTGCCGAGATAGGCGATGACCTTGTCGCCGGGCTTGACGTGCGTGACCCCCGCGCCAACGGCATTGACCACGCCGGCCAGCTCGGAGCCGGGCGAGAACGGCAGCTCCGGCTTGGCCTGGTACTTGTTCTGAATGATCAGGACATCGGGAAAGTTGACGCCGGCTGCCTTGACGTCGATGACGACCTCGCCATCACCCGGCACGAGATCGGGCAGCGTTTCCAGGGTCAGGGAGTCGGGCGGGCCCCAGGCTTTGCACAGTACGGCTTTCATTGTGTCTCCAGTTGGAATGGGGCATGCGCGGGGGTACGCATGCGCTGCGGGCAAGTGTAGCGCAGGAAAAGCACGGTCGTTCTGTTCGAAAAATCGCTGCATGACGTCCATTCGGGCGCCGCATGTCCGGGCGCACGATGACGCTCCCGCGCCGCTTTGCTCGGGTACAATCGCGGCCATGCATATCCTCCTCGCCAACGATGACGGCTACCTCGCGCCGGGACTCGCCGTCCTCCACGCCGCGCTCGCCCCCTTGGCGCGCGTGACCGTGATCGCACCCGAACAGAACCATAGCGGGGCATCGAATTCGCTGACGTTGCAGCGGCCGCTGTCTGTCTACGAAGCGCGGGAGGGCGTGCAGAAAGGTTTTCGCTTCATCAATGGCACGCCGACCGATTGCGTGCACGTGGCGCTGACCGGCCTGCTCGATGATATGCCCGATCTGGTGGTCTCCGGGATCAACCAGGGGCAGAACATGGGCGAGGACGTCCTGTACTCGGGCACGGTGGCCGCAGCCATCGAGGGCTATCTGTTCGGGATTCCGTCGATCGCGTTCTCGCAGGTCAATCACGGCTGGGAGCACCTGGACGCCGCGGCGCGCGTGGCGCGCGAGATCGTCGAGCATGTGATCGCTCACCCGCCGACCGAGCCGCTGCTGCTCAACGTCAATATCCCGAACCTGCCGTACGAACATATCCGCGGGCAACGCGCCACGCGTCTCGGCAAGCGGCATCCGTCACAACCGGTGGTGGTGCAGGTGAATCCGCGCGGGGAAACCAATTACTGGATCGGGCCGGCCGGCGACGCGCGCGACGCGAGCGAAGGCACCGATTTTCACGCGACCGCCAATGGCTACGTCTCGCTGACACCGTTGCAGCTGGATCTGACTCATCGCGGCCAGCTCGAAAAAATCGAACAGTGGTTGGGGTGAGCGTGTCATCGCCACGCTGCCTTCAGTCGTTCACATCGAATCCCCGCGCCTGCCTGCGCGTATCCGTCAGATTGCCGTACCTGTTCAAATGAGTTCCACGCCGCGCCGATCCCGCTTTCCACTTCCGCTCGATGCGGTGGTTGAGCGCAAGCCCGCGCCAGCACGAACCGCCGGAATGCCTGCGGTCGGCAAGCGCGCGGCGTCCCCGGCGCCGGCACCGACGGCTGTCAAGCCACGCAAGCCGGCGGCTCCGCCGGTTGCACCGCCGCCGCCGGGCAGCGCCGTGGAAGCTCGGGCGTCCGCAGCGGTGGCTGGCGGGGGTGGGATGGCATCGGATCGGGCTCGGGCGGCATTGGCAGCCCGCCTGCGCGCCGGCGGCATTCGCGACGAGCGGGTGCTTGGCGCCATTGCCACGGTGCCGCGCCACCTGTTCATGGAGCCGGGCCTGGCTTCCCAGGCGTACGAAGACGCTGCGTTGCCGATTGGACATCAGCAAACCATTTCGAAGCCGTCCGTGGTGGCGCGCATGATTGAGTTGCTGCGCGAAGGGATGTCATCCGATCACGCGCTGGCGCGTGTGCTGGAGATCGGCACTGGCTGCGGTTATCAGGCGGCCGTGCTGAGCTTGGTGGCGCAGGAAGTGTTCTCCATAGAGCGGATTCGTCCGCTGCACGAACAAGCCAAGGCGAACCTGCGGCCGCTACGCGTGCCAAACATCCGGTTGCATTACGGCGACGGGATGCTTGGCCTGCCGCAGGCCGCGCCGTTTTCGTCGATCATCCTGGCCGCCGCTGGCATGGAGGTTCCGCAAGCGTTGCTGGAACAACTGGCCATCGGCGGGCGGCTGATCGCCCCGGTGGTCGCGCCCAGTTCTGGCGCGACCGGGCAGACCGTGACGCAGCAGTTGCTGCTGATCGAGCGCCTCAACCGGCATCGTTTTCACAGAACTGCGCTTGAAGCGGTTTTCTTTGTGCCCTTAAAATCGGGCACCATCTGAGTCGAACTATGCACAACATCGTGAAATCGGATTCTTTCGCGCGAGTCGGACAACGTTTGAGCGTCGTGGCGATCGCAGCCGTTCTGGCCGCCTGCGCCAACTCCCCCATGCCCGCCCCTGTGGTGGATCGCACCTCCACGGCCGGCGCCCAGCAGGCTGCCTCCACCGAGCCGGCGCCGCCCGGATACTATCGGGTCAAGCGAGGCGATACGCTTTACCGTATCGCGCTCGAAAATGGCCAGTCGTATCGGGATGTGGCGAGCTGGAACAATATGGCCAATGCGAACCAGATAGAGGTTGGCCAACTGTTGCGCGTGGTGCCGCCGGGTGCGGACGTGAACGCCGCGCCTGGCGTGGCAACCGTGCCGGTGGCGTCGGGTGTCGTCCAGTCCCAGCCGATCGATTCGTCCCGTCCGGTAGGCGCGCCTGTCGGCGCGACGACCAGCACGCCAGCCGCTGTAGCGGCGGCGCCTGCATCGACCGCGGCAGCCCCGGCAGCAACGCCTTCGGCATCGGCTTCCGCGCCGGCGTCCGATATTCGCCTGGCTTGGCCGGCCAGCGGCCAATTGATCGGCAAATTTGACGAGAAGAGCAACAAAGGCATTGATATTGCGGGTAAAAAGGGCGATGCAGTGCTGGCCGCCGATGAGGGGCGAGTGATTCACGTTGGCCCCTTGCGCGGCTACGGGAATCTTGTCATCATCAAACACAATGACACGTACTTGACGGCCTACGGGCACAACGACAAGGTGCTGGTCACAGAGCAATCTACGGTCCGAAAGGGCCAGAAGATTGCCGAAATGGGTAACAGTGATTCTGACAGGGTCAAGCTGCACTTCGAGGTCCGCAAAAACGGGAAACCGGTCGATCCGATGCGGTATCTGCCGCCACAGTGAGGTTTCATGCCACGCCAGAAAACTGTCTCATCCGGAGTTGTCAGCAGGACCCGTCGTCCCAAGCAGCCGGAAGGAAAGGCTGGAGTGGCAAGACCTGACGGCGGGATCGACACGGAAATGTTCGGCGACGATCCGGCCGCCGAACTGGTACCCGTCGCCGATGAGCCGATCGCGCCAGTTTCGCGTGTCGGCCTGCGCAACACGGACTTGAATGCGGACGACGCCGATCACGACGACGGCGACGAGGAAGAATCCGAAGAGGATGAGGAAGAAGCCAGCAGTGAGACCACTGCCGAGCCCGATGACTTCCGTACCGTGTTGCACACGGAACTCGCCGCCGACACGGTCCAGCATTATCTCAATCGCATCAGCATCAAGCCGCTGCTGTCCGCACCGGAGGAACTCCATTTCTCCACGCTGGCCAAGGGCGGCGACTTTTCCGCGCGTCAGGTGATGATCGAGCGCAATCTGCGTCTCGTGGTCAGCATCGCCAAGGGCTATCTGAATCGGGGTGTGCCGCTGCTCGACTTGATCGAGGAAGGCAACCTGGGCCTGATGCACGCGATCGAGAAATTCGATCCATCGCGCGGATTCCGCTTTTCGACGTATGCCACCTGGTGGATTCGCCAGAGCATCGAGCGCGCGATCATGAACCAGGCACGCACCGTGCGCTTGCCTGTGCACGTGATTCGTGAACTCAACCAAGTTCTGCGCGCCAAGCGCCATCTTGAAAAAGGTGGCACCGATGGCCGCGACGCCAGCCTCGAGGACATCGCCCACCTGCTCGGCAAGACGCCGGACGAGGTGCAGGACGTGCTGGCACTCAATGAACATACCACCTCGCTCGACACGCCGTTCGATCTCGACCCGGGCTCCAGCCTGCTCGATTTCCTTTCCGACGAGCATAACGCCGCACCCGATCAGGAGGTGGCCCACCGCGAGCTGGAAAACCTGATGAAACTCTGGCTGGCGCGCCTGTCGGAGAAGCATCGCTATGTGGTGGAGCGCCGTTTCGGCCTCAATCACATCGAGCCGGCCACGCTCGAGGAGCTGGCCGAGGAAATGGGTCTCACGCGCGAGCGCGTGCGTCAGATCCAGCAGGAAGCGCTGGTCAAGCTCAAACGGCATTTCGCTTCGCAAGGTGTACGCAAGGACGCCGTTCTATGACCCCTGTGCTGGTATTCGACATCGAGACGATTCCCGATGTCGACGGCCTGCGCCGTTTGCATGACCATCCCGCATCGATGAGCGACGCCGAAGTCGCCGAGCATGCGTTCGCCGCCCGCCGGGAGAAGACCGGCTCCGACTTCCTGCCGCACTATCTGCAGCGCGTGGCCGCCATTTCGTGCGTGCTGCGTCGGACGCAACGCGACGGATCGGCGGTGTTTCATGTCGGCTCGCTGGGCACGCTCGAGGATGGCGAGGCAACGCTGATCCAGAAGTTCTACGAATTGATTGCGCGCTATAGCCCGCAACTCGTGTCCTGGAATGGTGGCGGCTTCGATCTGCCCGTGCTGCACTACCGTGGCCTGGTTCACGGCGTCTCTGCGCCGCGCTACTGGGAAATGGGCGAGGGCCGCGACGACGACAGCCGCGACTTCAAGTGGAACAACTACATTAGCCGCTATCACATGCGGCACCTCGACCTGATGGACCTGCTGGCGATGTACCAGCCGCGCGCGAGCGCGCCACTCGACGATCTGGCGAAGCTGTGCGGATTCCCCGGCAAGATGGGGATGGACGGCAGCAAGGTCTGGGAAGCCTATCAGGCGGGAAAGCTGAACGAGATCCGCGACTACTGCGAGACCGATGTCGTCAACACGTACCTGATGTACTGTCGCTTTCAGCTCATGCGCGGCGGCCTGACGCCGCGCGAGTTCGATATGGAGGTGGCACTGGCCCAGGAGACGCTGGCAGAGCTTCCCGGGGAGCAGTGGATGGAATACCTGCGGGCGTTCCGACTCCAGCCGATGAGCCCGGAGAGCGAGGACGACGACTGATCTACAGATCCATCGTCAGGTGGATCGGTTGATGGTCCGATGCATCTGTGCGGTCGTTGACCTCGCACCGGCCCACATTCCCGAGCAGATCGTCTGTCACGAATACGAAGTCACAGGCGAAGGGTGGCTCCGGCCATTGCTCCTTGTCGAACAGTGCGCAGGTGGGTGCGTGCGGTTGCCCGGGATGCATATGGATCCATGCGTCGTGCCAGTCCGGCGTGACGCCGCCATAGGTTTCCACCATGCGCAGATAGGCCCCAGCTTCCGGCCGGCTGTTGAAGTCGCCGCACAGGATCGCCTCGCTCGGCCGGGGTTCCGGTGTGAACGGGCCGGGCCGGCTTTCCGATCGACCCGGGTGGCGCGCGTGGTCGCAAGCCTGCACATGCCAGTCGCGTAACGCTTCGGTCTGCGCCGCGCGCTGCGATGTCGAGTAATACTCCAGGTGCGTGCAGATGACGCGCAGCAGTCGACTGCCGGCCTGCACCGTGACTTCCAGTGCCACGCGGGGCATTGATGCGACATCGGGATCGGCGGGCCAGGGCAGGGCATGGTGGAAGATCTCGCGCACTGGCAGGCGAGTGGCGATTACGTTACCGAATTGGCGCGGGCTGCCGTCACGGTGGGTCCGGTCGACGCCGGGGGCGAAGATCACCTGGTAGTCCGGCAACAGGGCGGAGAGTTCGGCCACCTGATCGGGGCCGGGGTGGCCGGCAAGGTCGCTGAAGCCGCGCGTGATTTCCTGCAGGCAGAGCACGTCGGCATCGGCCATTCCACGCAGGGTGTCAACAATGCGTGCGAGATCGACCTTGCCGTCGGCCCCGCGGCCCCACTGGATATTCCACGAAATCAGTTCCATAGCCTGCCCCTTCGGTGTCGGGCGCCGCGACTGGACTACAATCGCGCTTTTGCAAAACAATACGACAGGTCCCACTGGTGTCTCAAGCCGTGTCTTCCCAGCCCAATCCGACAAGCCGCCCGGACGCGGCATCTGCCGCTTCCGCCGCTTCCAATGATCCCGTCGTCAAGATCGACAGCCTCGACATGGAGGCGCGTGGCGTCGGCCGTCTTGAGAACGAGGATGGCACGCCAGGCAAGGTGATTTTCGTCGAGGGCGCGCTGCCCGGCGAGACGGTGGCGTATCGCAGCTATCGCCGCAAGCCTAGCTACGAACAGGCCCATCTCGTCGAGGTGAAGCAGGCCTCCGTCATGCGGGTGGAGCCGGGTTGCCAGCATTTTGGCGTGTGCGGCGGCTGCTCGATGCAGCACCTGGATTCGCGCGCGCAACTGGCAATCAAGCAGCGTGTGCTCGAAGACAATCTCTGGCACCTGTCGAAGGTGAAGCCCGACGTCGTGTTCCGCCCGATCGCGGGCCCGGATTGGGGCTATCGCTACCGCGCCCGTCTGACGGTGCGGCACGTTGCCAAGAAGGGTGGAGTGCTGGTGGGCTTCCACGAGCGCAAGAGCAGCTATGTGGCGGACATGACGCGCTGCGAGATCCTGCCGCCGCATGTGTCGGCAATGCTGGTGCCGCTGCGCGAGTTGGTGGGCGGCCTGTCGATCCATGATCGGATGCCGCAGATCGAACTGGCCGTTGGTGCGGAGGTGACCGCACTTGTGTTGCGCATCCTGGAGCCGCTCAACGACGCCGACAAGGACTTGCTGCGGGCCTTCGCCGATCAGCATCAGGTGCAGTTCTGGCTCCAGCCGAAGGGGCCGGACACGGTCTATCCGTTTTATCCGGCCGAGCAGGAGCTGGCCTATACGCTGCCCGAATTCGGCATCCGGATGCCGTTCAAGCCGACCGACTTCACGCAGGTCAATCACCAGATCAATCGCGTGCTGATTGGTCGCGCGCTACGTCTGCTGGATGCGAAACCGACTGACCGGCTGCTCGACCTGTTCTGCGGCATTGGCAATTTCACGCTGCCGCTGGCGACGCAGGGTGCGTCCGTCATGGGGATCGAGGGAAGCGAGGCGCTGACCACGCGTGCGCTGGCCAATGCCGAGTACAACGGGCTGGCAGCCAAGACGTCCTTCGCCTGCCGCAATCTGTTCGAGGTGACCGCCGAGGACATCGCGGCGCTGGGCCGCTTCGACCGCTGGCTGGTAGACCCGCCGCGCGAGGGTGCGCTGGCTGTCTGCAAGGCGCTTGCTGAACTGAGTCAGGCCGGTAGCGACGTGCTGCCGAAGCGTATCGTCTACGTGTCGTGCAGTCCGGCGACGCTGGCGCGCGACGCGGGCTTGCTGGTGCACGAGGCCGGCTACCGCCTGGCCGGCGCGGGCGTGGTCAATATGTTCCCGCATACGTCGCACGTGGAGTCGATCGCGGTGTTCGAACGCGACTGAATCCACATGGCGCGCTCATGAAAAAAGCCGCCCGAGGGCGGCTTTTTCGTTGGCAGATGCGGGTCAGTCGCGGCTGCCGCCTGCGATGCCGAGCAAGGCCAGCAGGTTCACGAACACGTTGTACACGTCCAGGTAGATCGCGAGCGTGGCGGTCACGTAGTTGGTTTCACCGCCATTCACCACGCGCTGCACGTCCACCAGGATGAACGCCGAGAAGATGCCGATAGCGATCACGGACAGCGTGATCATCAGCGCCGGCAGTTGCAGCCAGATGTTGGCCAGGCTGGCCAGGATCAGCAGGATCACGCCGACGAACAGGAACTTGGCCAGGCCGGAGAAGTCACGCTTGCTCACGCTGGCAATGGTGGCCATCACGCCGAAAACGGCTGCGGTACCGCCAAAGGCGTACATGATCAGTGCAGGGCCGTTCGAGAACGACAGCGTGAAGCTGAGGATGCGCGCCAGCATCAGACCCATGAAGAAGGTGAAGGCCAGCAGCAGGACCACGCCCATGCTGCTGTTCTTGGTCTTCTCAATGGCGAACATGAAGCCGAAGGCGACCGCGAGGAACAGCACGGCCGACATCATCGGGCTGCCAGCGATCATCGCGGTGAATCCAGTGACCACGCCGATCCAGGCGCCGATCACGGTTGGAATCATCGAAATGGCCAGCAGCCAGTAAGTATTGCGAAGGACCCGGTTGCGGACGGCTACATCAGTGGCGCTCGCAGCACTATTGCCGAAACCATAGGTATTCAGCTTGTTGTTCATGGTGACTCCTGTCATCAGATATCAGTGAGGCGCCGGGGCAACCCGGCCAGCACAGCGCCAATGTGGCATCGCGCCCGCGGATTTGCAAGGGGGCTTTGTATGGACAATATCCCCGTTCAATAGTTGTTTTCCGAAAACGCAAACATTTGACGGGGTCTACGCGCTTCCGTTCCCGCGATTTCCGGTCGATAAGTTACTTATGGATATCTTTTTGCCCAGTGGTCTGCGGCGTCGGGCGCGCCTGGAAATGCATTGGCAGGCATGTTCGAAACCGCCATGCGGTCGTGCTAGAATTGCACGTTTAATCCATTTGTAACCCCTTCATTTTTCGGAGTTTTTCATGGCGATCGAACGCACCCTGTCGATTATCAAGCCGGATGCTGTGGCCAAGAACGTTATCGGCCAGATCTACGCCCGTTTCGAGGCCGCCGGCCTGAAAGTCGTTGCAGCCAAGATGGCTCACCTGTCGCGCGGTGAAGCCGAGCAGTTCTACGCTGTTCACAAGGAGCGCCCGTTCTTCAAGGATCTGGTGGACTTCATGGTTTCGGGCCCGGTCATGATCCAGGCTCTGGAAGGCGAAAGCGCTATCGCCAAGAACCGCGACCTGATGGGCGCCACCGACCCGAAGAAGGCTGAAAAGGGCACGATCCGCGCCGATTTCGCCGACAGCATCGACGCTAACGCCGTGCACGGTTCGGATGCTCCGGAAACGGCTGCCGCGGAAGTGGCTTTCTTCTTCCCGGGCATGAACGTTTACAGCCGCTGATTGTCTCTGACATCACGACTGAACCTGTAGTCAAGTTGGAACTGCCGTCATGAACAATCTCGTCAACCTGCTCGATCTCGACGCGGACGCGCTCACCGCCTATTGCGGCGAGCTCGGCGAGAAGCCATTCCGTGCGCGGCAGTTGCAGCGCTGGATCCACCAGTTTGGAGCCAGCCACTTCGACGCCATGACGGATCTCGCCAAGTCGCTGCGCGAAAAGCTCGCGACGCGTGCCGAGATCCGCTCGCCCGCTGCCATTTCGGACAATACATCGTCCGATGGCACGCGCAAATGGCTGCTCGACGTGGGGGACGGTAACGCGGTGGAGACGGTGTACATCCCCGAGGACACGCGCGGCACGCTGTGTGTGTCGTCGCAGGCGGGGTGCGCCGTCAATTGCCGGTTCTGTTCGACCGGCAAGCAAGGTTTTTCCCGCAATCTCTCCACCGGTGAGATTATCGGCCAGCTCTGGATGGCCGAGTTCGCGATGCGCGCCCAACTGGGTCGCGGCCCCAAGGACGAGCGTGTCATCTCCAATGTGGTGATGATGGGCATGGGCGAGCCGCTGCTCAACTATGACGCGGTCGTGCCGGCCATGCGGCTGATGCTCGATGACAATGCGTACGGCCTGTCGCGCCGGCGCGTGACGTTGTCCACGTCCGGCGTGGTGCCGATGATGGACCGCCTGTCGAAGGACTTGCCCGTGGCGCTGGCGGTTTCGCTACACGCCTCGAATGATGCGCTGCGCGACGTGCTCGTGCCGCTCAACCGCAAGTACCCGCTGGCCGAGCTGATGGCGGCTTGTCGCCGCTACCTGGAATTCGCCCCGCGCGATTTCATTACTTTCGAATACTGCATGCTCGATGGCGTCAACGATGGCGTCGAACATGCGCGGGAACTGTTGAAGCTTGTGGCCGACGTGCCGTGCAAGTTCAACCTGATTCCGTTCAACCCGTTCCCGGAATCGGGGCTGAAGCGCTCGAACAACGAGCAGATTCGCCGCTTCGCCCAGGTATTGATGGATGCGGGGATTGTCACGACGATCCGCAAAACACGAGGCGACGACATCGACGCCGCGTGTGGCCAGCTTGCTGGCGAAGTCATGGATCGTACCCGTCTGGCCGAGCGCGGCAAGTTCGGCAAGATCACGCCACTGGTGCCGGTGGCTGACGCCGGCGCCCCTCGGGAGGCCCGTCCTGCATGACCCGTCTGATCGTTGCTGCCCTGCTCGGGCTGATGCTGTCCGCCTGTTCGTTGCCGCCTGCACCCGCCCAGGACATCAAGACCGCTTCCGATCAGACTCCGGCCGACAAGCGCGCCAGTATCAGGCTGCGCCTGGCCACGCAGTACCTTGAGGCGCGCCAGTATTCGGTGGCGCTTGACGAGGTCAAGCAGGCCATCAATATCGATCCGACGCTGGTCGACGCTTATCACGTTCGCGCGCTGATCTACATGGGCATGAACGAGACCGCCCTGGCCGAGGACAGTTTCCGCACCGCGCTGAGCATGCGCGACAGCGACCCGGATGTGTTGAACAACTACGGCTGGTTCCTGTGTCAGAGCAACCGCTATGCAGAGGCGAAGACCATGCTGCAGCGCGCGGTGCAGGCACCGTCCATCAATGGCCCCGTCAAGCCGTTGACGAACCTGGGCGCTTGCGAGATGCGCAATGGCGACCTGATTTCGGCGCAGAAGAGTCTCCAGACGGCCTATGGCTACGACCGCAATGATCCGGCGTTGCTGACGAACCTCGCGCAGCTCAGTTTCCAACGCGGGGAGATGCCGCAGGCCAGGGACTACGTTGGCCGCGTCAACAGCAGCCGCTTTGCCAGCGCGCAATCCCTCTGGCTGGGTGCGCGCATCGCCCGCCGACAGGGCGATACCGAAACACAGAACGCACTCACGGCACAACTGCGCAGCCGGTTCCCCGACTCGCGCGAGTTGACCGCATACGAGAGAGGAGCTTGGGATGAGTGAACAAGAGCGCGCCGACAGCCAGGCCGCGACGACGGGTCACGTCGGCGGTGGCGCGACAGACTCCGACCGCGAGGCCGTTGCCCGCGAGATCGGGGCGAAATTGAAAGACGCTCGCGAGGCGCAGCGGCTTTCTTTGGAAGATGTCAGTGCACGACTGAAGGTGGCAGCGTCGAAGCTTGTCGCCATCGAGTCGGGCAATGTATCGAGCCTGCCCGATGTGACGTTCGCCAAGGGTGTGATGCGTGCTTACGCGCGGGCGCTCCAGGTGAATATCGACGGGTTGCTGGGGCGCTATCACGCGCAGGCTCAGGCCACGCCGGTTACCGGGATCACGCAGCGTCATGAGGGCGCACTCAATCAGGCTTTCGACGATCGCAATCGCTTCGGTTCGAAGGGTACTGGCGGTGGTGCCGGTGGGCGCTGGGTCTGGCTGGTTTGCGTGCTGGCCTTGATCGGCGTTGGTGGATATTTCGGCTTTGATCATGCCAAGGCATGGGTCGAAGCCCGCAGCAAGGCCGCGGCCGAGGCCGAGGCGCCCAAACCGGCTGTTGTCGAGGAGCGGGCCCAGGAGCAGAGCAATAACGATGGCACGGTGAGCGCAGCGTTGCCGCCGGTGATGACCGGCAACGACTCGCCAGCACCGTCCGAGACTGCCTCGGCATCAGCTGCGCAGTCCGTGGCAGTCACGCCGGCTCCGACTACCACGTCGGCGGGTTTGCCGATGGTCACGGGTGGAGAGGCGCCCGCTGAGGCGGCAAAAACGCCAGCCGCTACGCCGGCTGCCACGGTTCCCGCTGCGCAGGACGATAGTGCGGGTGCTGTGCGGATCCGTTTCTCGGCCGATAGCTGGTATGAAGTACGAGACCGCACCGGCAAGGTCATTCTCGGCGGTACGGCCAAGGCTGGCGATACCGTGTCGGGTGGTGGTGCGGGCGGGCCCTACAAGGTCATTCTCGGGAATGTGAAGGGCGTTGAGTCGCTGACGCACAATGGTGCCGCAGTGAACTTCCAGGCGTCCAACCGGAATAATGTGGCCCGCCTGACCCTGCAGTAATGCGCTGCGGGTGGCGCGGTCAGCCATGCAAGAAAAGGTGGTAATGCAATGAACCAGAATGCTTTCCAGCCCGTGATCCCGGGCCCGCTGCCGCGTCGCATTTCGCGCCAGGCCAGTGTTGTGTGGGGCGACAACATCGTGACGATCGGCGGCGGCGCGCCAGTGCGCGTGCAGTCGATGACCAACACCGATACGGTGGATGCCATTGGCACCGCAATCCAGATCAAGGAACTGGCACGCGCCGGTTCGGAGATCGTCCGTATCACGGTGAACACGCCGGAAGCCGCCGCGGCCGTGCCGGCGATTCGCGAGCAACTCGACCGTATGGGCGTGAGTGTGCCGCTGGTGGGTGACTTCCACTACAACGGCCATACCCTGCTGCATGACTATCCCGAGTGCGCGCAGGCGCTCTCGAAGTACCGGATCAACCCCGGCAATGTGGGCAAGGGCGCCAAGCGCGACAAGCAGTTCGCCGAGATGATCGAGATGGCGTGCCGCTACAACAAGCCGGTGCGTATCGGCGTGAACTGGGGCAGCCTGGATCAGGATCTGCTGGCACGCATCATGGACGAGAACGCCCAGCGCGCCGAACCGTGGCCCGCGCAAAGCGTGATGGTAGAGGCGCTGATCACGTCGGCGATCGAGTCGGCCCAGAAGGCCGAAGAGATCGGTTTGCCGGCCAATCAGATCATTCTGTCGTGCAAGGTATCGCAGGTGCAGGAACTGGTCGCGGTGTACCGCGAGCTGGCGCGCCGCTGCGACTATGCGCTGCATCTGGGTCTGACTGAAGCCGGCATGGGCAGCAAGGGCATCGTTGCGTCGACGGCTGCGCTGTCGGTGCTGCTGCAGGAAGGTATCGGCGACACGATCCGGATTTCGCTGACGCCGGAACCCGGCGCGCCGCGCGAGAAGGAAGTCTACGTCGGTCAGGAAATCCTGCAGACGATGGGGCTGCGCAACTTCACGCCGATGGTGATCGCGTGCCCGGGTTGCGGCCGCACCACCAGCACGACGTTCCAGGAACTGGCGGCAAGCATCCAGTCGTATCTGCGCGAGCAGATGCCGGTCTGGAAGACGGACTATCCGGGCGTGGAAGAAATGGATGTGGCCGTGATGGGCTGCATCGTCAACGGCCCTGGCGAAAGCAAGCACGCCAACATCGGTATTTCGCTGCCGGGTTCGGGCGAATCGCCTGCGGCGCCGGTGTTCGTGGACGGCGTCAAGGTGAAGACCCTGCGCGGCGAGAACATCGCGCAGGAGTTTCAGGCGATCGTCGACGAGTATGTACGTTCGCACTACGGTCCGGGCGCGAAACAGGCTTCACAAGAAGCGGTGGCCTGATCGATTCGGCGCCATCGCGCAAGGATCGGGCATCACCGTAACAACAAATCAGACATGAGCGAAGACAAGACGAAGGCCGCCAAGGCACTGCAGGGCGTGAAGGGCATGAACGACATGCTGCCCACTGACGCCCCGCTGTGGGATATGTTCGAAAGCGCGGCGCGCAGCATGTTGCGCGCCTATGGCTACCAGCAGATCCGCACGCCGATCGTCGAGCATACCCAGCTGTTCGTGCGCGGTATCGGCGAGGTCACAGACATCGTCGAGAAGGAGATGTACTCCTTCACCGATTCCCTGAACGGCGAGAATCTGACGCTGCGTCCGGAAGGCACCGCCGCGGCCGTGCGCTCGACGATCGAGCATAACCTGCTGTATGACGGTCCCAAGCGTCTCTGGTACATCGGTCCGATGTTCCGTCACGAGCGTCCGCAGCGCGGCCGCTATCGTCAGTTCCACCAGCTCGGCGCGGAAGCACTCGGCTTTGCCGGCCCTGACGTCGACGCGGAAATCATCCTGATGTGCCAGCGCCTGTGGGACGACCTCGGGCTGACCAACGTCCGTCTGGAACTGAACTCGCTGGGCCAGGCACACGAGCGCGCCGCGCATCGCGAGCAGCTCATCAAGTACCTGGAAGGCTTCCAGGACATCCTCGATGAGGACAGCAAGCGTCGTCTGTACACGAACCCGTTGCGCGTGCTGGACACGAAGAATCCGGCGCTGCAGGAGATGGCCGCCAATGCGCCGAAGCTGATCGATTTCCTCGGGGAAGAGTCGCTCGCGCACTTCGAGGGCGTCAAGAGGATCCTGCTTGCCAACAATATTCCGTTCAAGATCAACCCGCGTCTGGTGCGCGGCCTGGACTACTACAACCTGACCGTGTTCGAGTGGATCACGGACAAGCTGGGTGCCCAGGGCACGATCGCCGGCGGTGGCCGTTATGACCCGCTGATCCAGCAGATGGGCGGCAAGCCTGCGCCGGCATGCGGCTGGGCAATGGGCATCGAGCGGATCATCGAACTGATCCGCGAAGAAAACCTGGTGCCGGATGTGCAGGGCTGTGACGTCTACATGGTCCACCAGGGTGAATTGGCGAACCAGCAGGCAATGATCGCCGCCGAACGCCTGCGTGACGCCGGGCTGGACGTGGTCCTCCATGCTACGCCGGACGGCAAGAGCGGGAGCTTCAAGTCGCAGATGAAGCGTGCCGATGCAAGTGGCGCATCCTTTGCAGTTATCATTGGCGACGACGAAATCGCCGCAGGCACGGTGCAGGTCAAGCAACTGCGCGGCGGCAATGCGGCCGAAGGTGGCCAGCAAACCACTGTGCCGGCCGAGCAGGTTGTCGAATTCATCATCGACGCGATGGTCGATGAGATCGAAGGCGACGACGAGCAATAATCTGCCGTTCCCTATCGCAGCACCCGGTCGTTGTCCCTGACGGCGGCCGGTTATATTCAACCTAAGCAGGTAACTGCCTCGACATGGCTTACGATCTAGAAGAACAGGAACAGCTTGAGAGTCTCAAGGCCTGGTGGAAACAGTATGGCAACGCTGTCACCTGGGCGTTGATTGTCATCTTGCTCGGGTTGGCTGCCTGGAGTGGTTGGGGTTACTGGCAGCGTGTCCAGGCGCGCGATGCGTCGATGCTGTATGAGCAGGTCACCAAGGCTGCGGAAAGCCGCGACGCCGACCGCGTGAAGCGCGCCGCTACCGACCTCGAAGAGAAGTTTGGTCGTACCGCCTATGGCCCGATGAGCGCGTTGGTTGCGGCCAAGGTGCTGTACGAAGCCGGTGATCTGGCTGGCGCCAAGACCCAGCTCCAGTGGGCGATCGACCATGGCGGTGACGACTACGCGCCGCTGGCCCGTGTGCGCATGGCTGGCGTGCTGCTGGACGAGAAGGCCTATGACCAGGGTCTGGCGCTACTGAAGGACGAGCCGGCCGCGCCTTACGCTGCGCTGTTCGCAGACCGTCGTGGCGATCTGCTGGCCGCCCAGGACAAGCGCGAGGAAGCGCGTACCGCCTATCGCAGCGCGCTCGACAAGCTCGGCAGCGGTGAGGCGGCCATGCGCCAGATCATCCAGTTCAAACTCGATGCGCTGGGCGCGGCCTGAGCGGCCCCAGTTCCTCACTAAGGATTGCACCGTATGACGTCATTGCTTCGCGTAGCTGCCACCCGCACGATCGTTGCCGGCACCTGCCTCGGCCTGCTGGCAGGCTGCTCGCTGTTCAGCAAGGAAAACAAGCATCCGCCCACGGAGCTGAAGCCGATTGCAGCGACGCTGTCGGTCAAGCAGGCCTGGAAGGCCGACGTGGGCAAGGGTGGCCCGTACGTGATGTCGCCGGTGGCGTCGGGTAATACGGTTTATGTGTCGTCGAACGGCGGCACCGTGCTGGCGCTCGATGGCGCAACCGGTCAGACGCGCTGGAAGGCGAAGACGGATCTGGACTTGACGTCCGGTCCCGGCACCGACGGTACGGTAACGGCCGTGGCGGGTGAAAAGGGTGCGATCTACGCGTTCGACGCCAGCGGCAAGCAGATCTGGAAGAAGCAAGTCAACGGCGAGGTGCTGTCGGCTCCGCTGGTTGGCAACGGTCTGGTGGTCGTTCGTACCACCGATACGCGCCTGATTGGCATGGATGCCACGACGGGCGAGCGGCGCTGGATCTATCAGCGCACGCAGACCCCGCTGAACCTGCGTGCCGCCATGGGCATGGTGTTCGCCGGCGACGGCATCGTCACCGGCTTCCCGGGCGGCAAGCTCGGCGTGCTTGCCCCGGCCAATGGCGCGCTACGGTGGGAAAGCACCGTGTCGTACCCGAAGGGCGTCTCGGAGATCGAGCGTCTGAACGATGTGACCGGCATGCCGGCCGTTAATGGTCGCCAGGTGTGCGCGACGACGTTCCAGGGGCGCGTGTCGTGCCTGGAACTGACCAACGGCCAGCCGCAATGGGGCAAGGATTTCTCGTCGCCGAGCGGGCTGGCACAGGATGATACGTCGCTGTATGCCAGCGACGAGACGTCGGCGGTGTACGCGTTCGATCGCCAGAACGGTAATGAACGCTGGAAGAACACTGAGCTGCGGTATCGTAGTCTCGGCGCGCCCGTGGCCGTGGGCCGCTCGGTGGTGGTGGGCGACTTCGAGGGCTTCGTTCACTTCCTGTCGCGCGAAGACGGCAAGATCCTGGCCCGTATGAAGACCGACGGCAGCGCGGTTACCGCAGCGCCGGTCATGGCCGGTCAGACCCTGGTGGTCCAGACCCGCGATGGCGATATTTACGGCTTCGTGCCGGACTGATCGCCAGCGCACGTAACGCACCCAAGGCCGCCCGTGCCCCTGTCGCGCGGGCGGCGCCAATCCGGTAGCATGATCCCTGGTCGTGCCAACAACTGCGGAATCGGGCCCAAGGCTCCGGTTCCGCCGACAGGAAAAGCGGCCAGACGTGCATAGGCACGGTGGTTGTCGGATCAACATGACTCCGGAATAGCTGGGGGACGGCGAAAGCCTCCCCCTGTTTCCGTTTATTGAATGAAACCAGTTATCGCACTCGTCGGCCGGCCCAATGTAGGGAAGTCGACGCTATTCAATCGCATGACCCGCTCGCGCGACGCGCTCGTCGCCGATTTGCCGGGCCTGACACGGGACCGCCATTACGGCGAGGGCCGTATCGGCGATCGCCCCTTCATCGTGATCGATACCGGGGGGTTCGAGCCGGTGGCCAAGGAAGGCATCGTGGCCGAAATGGCCAAGCAGACGCGCCAGGCCGTGGTGGAAGCGGATGTCGTCATCTTCCTTGTCGATGGTCGCCTGGGGCTGGCGCCGCAGGACCGTGTCATCGCGGATTACCTCCGCAAGACAGGTCGTCGCGTGATGCTGGCGATCAACAAGGCCGAGGGCATGAAGTACACCTCGGTGGCCGCGGATTTCTATGAACTCGGCATGGGTGACCCGTACGCGATCTCATCGACGCATGGCGACGGCGTGCACGAACTGGTCGATGAAGCCCTTGACCTGGCCGTTCAGGAGCGTCCGGAGTTGGCCGATCAGGAAGATGCCGGTCAGCACGGCGTCAAGATCGCCATCGTTGGCCGCCCGAATGTCGGCAAGTCCACGCTCGTGAACACCCTGATCGGCGAAGAGCGCGTGATTGCCTTCGATATGCCGGGTACCACGCGCGACGCGATCTATGTGGAGTTCGAGCGCGGCGGCAAGCCATACACGCTGATTGACACGGCTGGCCTGCGCAAGCGCGGCAAGGTGTTCGAAGCGATCGAGAAGTTCTCGGTGGTCAAGACGCTGCAGTCGATCGCGGACGCCAACGTGGTGGTGCTGCTGCTGGATGCCCAGCAGGATATTTCCGAGCAAGACGCGCATATCGCCGGCTTCATTGTGGAGTCGGGCAGGGCGTTGGTGGTGGGCGTGAACAAGTGGGATGGCCTGGACGGCCATCAGCGCGATCGGGTCAAACACGACCTCGAGCGCAAGCTGCAGTTCCTGAGCTTCGCGAACCTCCACTTCGTATCCGCCCGCGAGCGCACCGGCATTGGCGCGCTGCTGCGCTCGGTGGACGACGCATACGCCGCCGCGATGATCAAGCTTCCGACACCGCAGATCACGCGGGTGCTCCAGGAAGCGGTGGAGTTCCAGCAGCCGAAGCGCGTGGGTGTGTCCCGTCCGAAACTGCGCTACGCGCACCAGGGTGGTTCAAATCCACCGATCATCGTTGTGCACGGGAATGCGCTGTCCGGCGTGACCGACGCGTACCGGCGCTACCTCGAGAACCGCTTCCGCACGGCGTTCAAACTCAAGGGAACACCGCTTCGGATCGAATTTCGTACGAACAAAAACCCGTACGCCGACTCGAAGGATTGACCAGGAAAAGGGACAGGTTTTGCCGCCAAGTTTCGTTTGCGTTCGTTTGGAACTGCGGCTAAATTCACGGTAGCGGGGAAACCCTGCTCGTAGATGCCAGCCTGGTACCGTTTTTGATCTTTTTTTGGCGCATCTTGCGCCAACTGGCTTGAACCGGGGATTTTCGTCCCCATGATCCATCACTAAATCTATAAATTTGGAGTGTGCCATGAGCAACAAAGGGCAATTGCTACAAGACCCGTTCCTGAATGCGCTGCGCAAAGAGCATGTGCCAGTTTCCATCTACCTCGTCAATGGCATCAAGCTGCAAGGCAATATCGAGTCGTTCGACCAGTACGTCGTCCTGCTGCGTAACACTGTGACGCAGATGGTTTACAAGCATGCGATTTCCACCGTCGTGCCGGCGCGCGCCGTCAATTTCCGCGTGGATGATTCTCCCGAGAGCTGATTTTTCCTCTCCCATGGGCGGCCGCATCTCCGTGCGGCCGTCGCATCGCGTGCCTCGGCTCATCAGCCGTCTTTTCCGCCCGGAACGGGCGAACCCATCCGCCGCTTCCCGCTTGCAACCTGAACCTGTCCCGAGCCTCACGGCGTCCGGGGGCTGCAGGCTGCGCCAGCGCGGCCAGATTTTGTCTTAACCACGATTCCTTCGGCGCACTGCGTCCACCCGCTTGCAACCCAGAGCTACCTCCCAAACCGAACCGACCCGCGCCATCCTGGTTGGCGTCGACTTCGGCAAGCATGACTTCCAGGAAAGCCTTTCCGAACTGGCGCTGTTGACGACCACGGCCGGCTCGGTGCCTGTGCACACGCTGACCGGCAAGCGTTCGCGCCCCGATCCGGCGCTGTTCATTGGTTCCGGCAAGGCCGAGGAACTGCGGCAGGCCGCTGACGCGCTGGATGCCGATGTGGTGGTGTTCAACCACGCCTTGAGTCCTGCCCAGCAGCGTAACCTGGAGCGATTCCTGGGGCGCCATGTGATCGACCGAACCGGTCTGATCCTGGATATCTTTGGTCAGCGCGCACAGAGCCACGTCGGCAAGGTGCAGGTGGAACTGGCGCAGGTGCAGTACCAGGCGTCGCGCCTGGTTCGCGCGTGGAGCCACCTGGAGCGGCAGAAGGGTGGTATCGGGATGCGCGGCGGCCCTGGCGAGCGACAGCTCGAACTGGACCGGCGGATGCTCGATGATCGCGCCAAACGGCTCAAGTCCGATCTGGCGCGCCTGCAGCGCCAGCACCATACCCAGCGCCGCGCCCGCGCCCGTAATGACACGCTCAGTATCTCGCTGGTCGGATATACGAACGCCGGCAAGTCGACGCTGTTCAATGCGCTGACCAAGGCGCGGGCCTATGCGGCCGATCAGCTTTTTGCCACGCTCGATACGACCTCGCGCCGCCTGTTTCTCGACGGATTCGGCAATGTGGTGCTGTCCGACACTGTCGGGTTCATCCGGGATCTGCCGACACAACTCGTGGCGGCGTTCCGCGCCACGCTCGACGAGACCGTGCATGCCGACCTGCTCCTGCATGTGGTCGACGCATCGAGTCCGGTGCGCCACGAGCAGATTGAACAGGTCAATCGTGTACTCGCCGAGATCGACGCCTCGGACATTCCGCAGATCGTGGTCATGAACAAGATCGATGCGGCACCTGAGTTGCTCGAACTCGGCCCCCGTATCGAGCGCGACGAAGACGGTGTTCCAACGAAGGTGTTCGTCTCCGCCCGGGATGGCCTGGGGCTGGACGGTCTCCGCGAGGCCATCGTCGAGATGGCCCAGTGGCTGTCGTCGCGGCCGGAGGCCCCGGCCCCTTATGATCCAAGGCTGGAAGGGCTGCAGCCCGCCCAGGATGGGGAGCCGTGGGACGTCGATGACGAACCAGATACCCACCAGCAAGGTGCCAATTGATCGTTTTTGAACGAGAATCCCCGCCCAATTGGGGATTCTGGGCAAAAGTGATCAAGATGGCTGCTAGAATCCCTCTGATCCAAACTTCCCGGACCCGTGCTCTTCATGCCCCTGTTCCCTCGGAATCCTGACCCGCACATCGTGCCAGGCAGCCGCGCCCTGCGGTTTGCGCGCTGGCCGCGCCTGCGCGCCATCTTCTCGCTGAACGACCCCCGCTGGGGCCGCAACGGACAGGACGATGAAGACAAGGACAATAGCCGCCAGCAAAACCAGCGCCCTCAGGACGGCCCGCCCGATCTCGACGAGCTCTGGCGCGACTTCAATCGCCGCCTGAACGGCCTGCTGGGCCGCAAGGACAACGGCGGTGGTGGCCAGGGCTTCGGCAGCGGCCCGCGTCCATCGGGCAAGGGCTCGAATGTCGGTATCGGTGTGATCATCGCCGCCGTGATCGGCATCTGGCTGGCCAGCGGTTTCTTCATGGTGCAGGAAGGGCAGACCGCTGTGATCCTGCAGTTCGGCAAGTTCAAGTACTCCACCGGTCCCGGCATCAACTGGCGTATGCCATGGCCGATCCAGTCGGCCGAAGTGGTAAACCTGTCGGCCGTGCGTTCGGTCGAGGTCGGTCGTGCCACGTCGATCAAGGACAGCAACCTGAAGGACTCGTCGATGCTGACGCAGGACGAGAACATCATCGACGTCCGGTTCACGGTGCAATACGACATCCAGGACGCCAGCGAATTCCTGTTCTTCAACAAGACCGACCGCGGTGGTGACGAAGAACTCGTGACGCAGGCCGCGGAGACGTCGGTGCGTGAGATCGTCGGCCGCAACAAGATGGATGCGGTGCTCTACGAGAATCGCGAGCAGATTGCCCAATCGCTGGCCAAGTCGATCCAGTCGATCCTCACGGCCTACAAGACTGGTATCCGCGTGATTTCCGTCAACGTTCAGAGCGTGCAGCCGCCCGAGCAGGTGCAGGCCGCATTCGACGACGTCAACAAGGCGAGCCAGGATCGCGAGCGCGCGATCAGCGAAGGTCAGGCCTATGCGAACGACATCATTCCGCGCGCCAAGGGCGCGGCGGCCCGCCTGAAGGAAGAATCGGAGGCCTATCGTTCCCGTGTGGTGGCGCAGGCCGAAGGTGACGCGGCGCGCTTCCGCTCGGTGCAGACCGAGTATGCCAAGGCACCGCAGGTCACGCGTGACCGTATTTATCTGGAGACCATGCAGCAGATCTACGCCAATTCGAACAAGATTCTTGTCGATGCCAAGTCGGGCAACAACCTGCTGTATCTGCCGCTGGACAAGCTGATGACACAGGTGCCGGGCTCGTCCGCCGCGCCGTCCTCGGCAGCGGCGGGCACGAATGCGCCGGCGGTACCGGATGCGACCACACCGGATATCCGGTCACGTGAGTCGATGCGCAATCGCGACCGCGACATTCGCTAAGGAGACCCGTCATGAATCGACTGATTTCCTTTGTCATTGGCCTGTTTGTCCTGCTGGCCGTCGCTTCGTCGATGCTGTTCGTGGTCGACCAGCGCCAGTACGCCGTCGTCTTCGCTTTCGGCGAAATCAAGCAGGTCGTGCGTGAGCCCGGTCTGCATTTCAAGCTGCCGCCACCGTTGCAGAACGTAGTGTTCATGGATCGTCGTCTGCAGACGATCGATGTTGCAGCCAGCGAGCGTTTCCTGACCGCCGAGAAGAAGTCGATGGTGGTGGACTGGTTCGTGAAGTGGCGCATCACCGATCCGCGCAAATTCTTCGTGGCGTTTGGTGGCAACCTGCGCGGCGCGCAGGACCGCATGACGCAGCGTATCGACGCCGTGGCGCGTGAAGAGTTCGGCAAGCGCACCGTGGCGGATGTGGTGGCGGGCCAGCGCGAGCAGGTCATGCAGAACATCCGGGGCGGCATGGCGGAGTACGCGCAGTCGGTGGGTGTCGAGATCATCGATGTGCGCCTGAAGCGTGTGGATCTGCTGCCGGCCATCAGCGAGTCGGTCTATCGACGCATGGAGGCCGAGCGCAAGCGCGTGGCCAACGAACTGCGTTCGACTGGCGCCGCGGAAGGTGAGAAAATCCGGGCCGATGCTGATCGCCAGCGTGAGGTGGTGTTGGCCGAGGCTTATCGTGATGCGCAGGTGGTCAAGGGTGAGGGCGATGCCAAGGCTTCGCAGATCTATGCCGATGCCTTCGGCAAGGATCCGAGCTTCGCCCAGTTCTGGCGCAGCATGGAGGCCTACCGCAACACGTTCCGCGACAAGGGCAACGTGATGGTGCTGGAGCCCAATTCGGACTTCTTCCGCTATATGCGTTCGCCGGGTGGCAACACCGCGCCGGCCCCGTCAGGCGGCAAGAAGTAGCGTGGATGGCGCACCAGGCGCCTGATCGCGTGATTCGACAGAACCCCGGATATTCCGGGGTTTTGTCCGGCTGGAGGGCATGAACCTTTCCCGCCTGTGTTTTTGATAGAAGAGATTCCCCATGTCCAACCGCTGGCTCCTGCCCGAAAACATTGCCGATGTCCTGCCGTCGGAAGCGCGCAAGATTGAAGAACTGCGTCGCCGAATGCTGGACCTGTTCCGCACCTATGGCTATGAGCTGGTCATGCCACCGATGCTCGAGTACCTGGAGTCGTTGCTGACCGGTACCGGGCACGACCTGGATCTGCGCACGCTGAAGCTGGTGGACCAGCTTTCGGGCCGCACGCTGGGCCTTCGCGCGGACATCACGCCGCAAGTGGCTCGCATCGATGCGCACTTGTTGAACCGCCCGGGCGTGACGCGCCTGTGCTATGCGGGCAATGTGCTTCACGCGCGCCCGGCGGGTTTCAATGCGACGCGCGAGCCGATCCAGATCGGCGCCGAGATCTACGGCCACGCCGGGTTGGAAGCCGACGTCGAGATCCAGGAACTGATGCTGGCTGCGTTGCAGGTGGCTGGTCTGTCGGATATTCGTCTGGACCTGTGCCACGCCGGTATTCTCGAGGCGCTGCTCGCGGCGTTGCCGTCGATTCGCCAGATCGAAGAGGCGATGTTTGCGGCGCTCGAAACCAAGGATGTGCCGGCCCTGCGCGAATTGACCCAAGGCCTGCCCGACACGGAGCGGAACGCGCTGCTGGCGCTGCCGACGCTGTACGGCGGTGTCGAAGTCATTGAGCGCGCCCGCGTCACGCTGCCTGCCAGTCCGGCCATTGGCCGTGCGCTGGACGAGCTTGCTGCGCTTGCCGCGCAGGTGAGCAATGCGAGTGTGAACATCGATCTGTCCGATTTGCGCGGTTACCACTATCACAGTGGCGTGATGTTCACGGCCTATGTTTCTGGTTTGCCGAACTATGTGGCGCGTGGCGGCCGCTATGACAAGGTGGGCGAGGCCTTTGGTCGCGCTCGTCCGGCCACGGGCTTTTCGCTGGATCTGCGCGAAGTGGCGGCGTTGTCGCCTGTCGAGGTGCGCGCCCAGGCGATCTTCGCGCCGTGGGATGCCGATCCGGCGCTGCGTTCCGCCATTACCGCGCTGCGTGCAAATGGGGAGATCGTGATCCAGTCGTTGCCGGGCCACACGCATGAACTCGACGAGTTCAATTGCGACCGGCAACTGCAGCGCCAGGGCGCAAACTGGGTGGTGGTGCCTCGCTGAAATTCCTGGCCGGACGTGCGAGCCGGCCGTTTTTGGTGCTCTCAGATGACGTTTGATGCCCGTGGTGGGCTGTAATCGCCCGCATTGGACAACAATCGTCTGTCATACGCGTGCCCGAAAACCGGGAACCGTAGAACAACGAGAGTAGAATACGTTTTTAACCTTCTGACCAATTCAACATGTCCGCATCCGCAGTAGGCCAGGGACGCAATGTCGTCGTGATCGGAACCCAATGGGGTGACGAAGGCAAAGGGAAAATCGTCGATTGGCTTACCGATCATGCTAAAGGTGTGGTGCGGTTCCAGGGCGGCCACAACGCTGGCCATACGCTCATCATCGGCGGCAAGAAGACCATTCTGCGACTGATCCCGTCGGGGATCATGCGCGAAAGCACCATCTGCTATATCGGCAACGGTGTGGTGTTGTCGCCTGAGGCGCTGTTCCGCGAAATCGAAGAGCTCGAGTCTGCCGGCCTGCAGGTGCAGAATCGCCTGCGTATTTCCGAAGCCGCGACGCTGATCCTGCCGTACCACGTGGCCATCGACAAGGCACGTGAAGCCCGCCGCGGCGCCGCCAAGATCGGCACGACGGGACGCGGCATCGGCCCGGCATACGAAGACAAGGTGGCTCGCCGCGCGCTGCGTGTGCAGGACCTGTTCGATCCGAAGCACTTCGCTGAACGTCTGCGCGAGAACGTCGAGTTCCACAACTTCATGCTGACCCAGTACCTCGGCGCCGAAGCCGTCGACTATCAGCAGATCCTGGACGAATCGCTGGCATTCGCGCCGCGCCTGAAGCCGATGGTGGCGGATGTGTCGGCCGAGTTGTACGCCGTGAATGCGGCAGGCAACAACCTGATGTTCGAAGGCGCGCAAGGCACGCTGCTCGACGTGGATCATGGCACCTATCCGTTCGTGACCTCGAGCAACTGCGTGGCCGGCGCCGCTGCGGCCGGCGCGGGCGTGGGCCCGGGTCGCCTTAACTACATCCTCGGCATCACCAAGGCGTACTGCACGCGCGTTGGCGCTGGTCCGTTCCCGAGCGAGCTGTACGACAACGACAACCCTGCCCGTCAGGATGCCGTGGGCGTGCGCCTGGCCAACGTCGGCAAGGAATTCGGTTCCGTGACCGGCCGTCCGCGCCGTACCGGCTGGCTCGATGCCGCTGCGCTGAAGCGCTCGGTGCAGATCAACGGTGTGTCCGGTCTGTGCATGACCAAGCTGGACGTGCTCGATGGTCTGGAAACGATCAAGCTGTGCGTGGGCTACGAGCTCGACGGCAAGCGCGTCGATATCCTGCCGCGTGGCTCGGATGCCGTGGCCGCTTGCGTGCCGGTGTATGAAGAGTTCCCGGGCTGGAACGAATCGACCTTTGGCGTGAAGACCTGGGATGCGCTGCCCGAAGCGGCGCGCGTTTACCTGAAGCGAATCGAGGAAGTGGTCGGCATTCCGATCGACATGGTGTCGACCGGTCCGGACCGCGACGAGACGATTCTGCTGCGTCATCCGTACCAGGTCGCCTGACCGCCTGCATTACCCAGTGAGCATGATCGTGGCGCCACGAGCGCCACGGCCTCACAGATAGTCCTCGGCCCGCGATATGCGGGCCGATGCTTTATCCATTGGCCATCGATACAAGAAAAGACGCCATGAACCTGCCAATCAATGATGACGAGAACCTGTGGGTCTCGTGGGATGAATATCATCGCCTGATCGCGCGTCTGGCGCTGAACGTGCACGAGTCGGGCTGGAAGTTCGACCAGATCCTGTGTCTGGCGCGCGGCGGCCTGCGCGTGGGCGACCAGATGTCGCGCATCTTCGATGTGCCGCTGGCGATCCTGGCCACGAGTTCGTACCGCGAGGCGGCGGGCACGCAGCAGGGCGAACTCGATATCGCGCAGTACATCACGATGACGCGTGGCAATCTGTCCGGCAGGATCCTGCTGGTCGACGACCTCGTTGACTCGGGTGTCACGCTGGAGCGCGTGGGGCGCCACCTGAAGGAGCGCTATCCCGAGGTGACGGATGTGCGTTCGGCCGTGCTCTGGTACAAGGCCTGCTCCAAGGTAACACCCGATTACCACGTGACGTTCCTGCCTTCGAACCCCTGGATCCACCAGCCGTTCGAGGAGTACGACACGCTGCGTCCGCATAACCTTGCTGCCTGGCTCAAGCGCGGCAAGCGCGCCAGCCTGCAGGAAGACGATTCGGCGGCCTGAAGGCCGCCGTCCCTCCTCCCGCAAGTGCGGGAGGGCAGGGCTCGGAGAGCATTGGGGTTCGCGCGGTCGACCCGTGCCCCCAACCCGTCTCTCATGAATGGGAGACGGGTGATTGTCGCGGGTGAATTCAATACCCAACCGTGAATCGCTCCCGCACATGCTTTGGCTGCTCGATCTCATCGAGCATCGCGATGGCATAGTCCTCCATCGAAATCCAGCTTTTGCCGTCAGCGGCGACAAGCAGATCTTCCTTGCCGAGGCGGAACTTGCCCGTGCGCTCGCCAGGCGTGAACAGTGCCGACGGTGACAGGAACGTCCAGTCGAGCTGAGATTCGCCGCGCAGGGCGTTCAGGAAATCACGGCCTGCGGATGCCTCTGCCTTGTACAGGTCCGGAAACTCCGGCGTATCGATGAGTTGCACGCCTGGCGCCACGTAGAGGCTGCCCGCACCGCCCACTACCAGCAGGCGCTTGATACCAGCCGTCTTGGCCGCATCTGTGATCTGTGCCGCCGTGGCTTGCAGAAACCGGACGGTGCTGATGACGACGTCGTTGCCACGCACGGCATCAGCCAGTGCCTTGGCGTCGGCGACATCGGCGTCGCGGGTGGTGACGCCGTCACGTGATGGCAGTTTCGACGCCTGGCGGGCGATTGCGGTGACGGCATGGCCGCGGCGGAGTGCTTCGTCGGTCAGACGCGTACCTACGTTGCCGGTAGCGCCGATGATGGCGATCTTCATGGTCGTATCCTCTCGGAAGTGGTTGATATGAAACCAATGTGGTTACATATCCGGGCAAAAAAATCAGCGCTTGCGGCGCCGGGCGGCATGTTCGACTTCGCCGAGCATGCTGGCAATCGTGATTTCCGAGAGCGTGGCATCCATAGCGGCTTGCGCCCGATCGGCAACCACCTGCAGAGCGCCGGTGATCTCGCGACCTACCAGGCAAGCTGGATTCGGCGCGCTTTGGTGCAGCGTGATCAGCGCGGTGGTCTCCGTGGCGTGAAACACCTCGAGCAATGTGATCTGGCTGGCGGGTCGCGCAAGCATCGCGCCGCCGGTGCTGCCCATTGTCGTGGTGACGAAGCCCGCCTCGGTGAGCGCGCCGATCATGCGCCGGATGAGTGCGGGGTTGGTTCCCACACTGCTGGCGATCATCGACGACGGCACCGGACCCTCAGCCTGCGCGAGCAGGGTGAGGATGTGAACGGCGACGGCAAACCGGCTACTGGTGCTCATACGGAAATTTCAATGTGAAACTATGGTAGTTACATATCGCCGGCGCGTCAAGCGACGAGTTGGCGTGGCAATACCGCGTGTTTTTCGTGATGGATGCTACGAGAGTGGCGAGATAATGCCGGAATCGGCACTGAAGCTGATACACTCATCCACGGCTTTGCGCCATAGAGAGAGTGAACAAAAGAGAGGAACGAGATTTGAAGGATTCGGCGATGCAAAAACAAAAAACCCGCAACGTGTGTTGCGGGTTTCTCGCCAAATCTTGGTGCCCAGGAGAGGACTCGAACCTCCACAGTGTTGCCACCGCTAGGACCTGAACCTAGTGCGTCTACCAATTCCGCCACCTGGGCAGGTGTCGAAACAACCGAAGCGGCCATTATAGCGACCGTAAAACGTTTGTCAAACAGTTTCGAGAAAAATTGAATCAGAACAACTATCCGATCCCCAGCCGGGAAGAAATCCTTGGCGTACTGAGAACTTCGGGGTCGCCCCTGTCGGCCGGCGATATCGCCAAGGCCCTGGCCGTCACGCGCAAGGAGCATGACGGCTTTCAGAAACGGCTCGCCGCGATGGAACGCGACGGCCAGATCGAACTCAATCGCAAGGGCCGCTATGAGCTGGCCCATCAACCCAATTTCGTGCTTGGCCGCGTACAGGGCCATCGCGACGGCTTCGGCTTCCTGATTCGCGACGACGGCGAGGACGATATCTTCCTGCCCGAGCGCGAGCTGCAGAAGGCGATGCACAACGATCGCGCGCAGGTGCGCGTGGTTGGCTATGACCGCCGCGGCCGTCCAGAAGGGCAGATCGTCGAGATCGTGGAGCGTGCCAATCGCTTCGTGATCGGCCGACTGCTGTCTGAAAATGGCGTGCTCGTGGTGGCGCCGGAAGACAAGCGCATTGGCCAGGACATCCTGATTCCGCCCAAGGCCCAAGGCAAGGCGCGCGTGGGGCAGGTGGTCAGCGTCGAGCTGATGGAATGGCCCGATCGCTACGTGCAGCCGGTGGGCCGCGTGGTCGAGGTGATTGGCGATATCGACGATCCCGGCATGGAGATCGAGATTGCCGTGCGCAAGTACGGCGTGCCGCATCAGTTCTCGCCCGCTGCCGTCAAGGAAGCACAAGGGTTGCCCGATGAGGTGCTTCAGGCCGACCTCGATCATCGCATCGACCTGCGCGACATTCCGCTGGTTACGATCGATGGCGAGGATGCGCGCGACTTCGACGATGCCGTCTATTGCGAGCAGGTGAAGATCGGTCGTGCAAAGGGCTGGCGTCTGATCGTGGCGATCGCCGATGTGTCGCACTACGTGCGGCCGGGCACGCCGCTCGATGCCGATGCGCTGGATCGCGCCACGTCGGTTTACTTCCCGCGCCGCGTGATTCCGATGCTGCCGGAGAAGCTGTCAAATGGCCTCTGTTCGCTGAACCCGAACGTCGACCGTCTGTGCATGGTCTGCGACGCGGTGATCACGGCCAAGGGCGAACTCAAGGGCTACCAGTTCTATCCGGCGGTGATGCACTCCGCTGCGCGCCTGACTTACAACGAGGTCTGGTCGGTTCTGTCGAACACCAAGGGGCCTGAGGCCCACAAGCGCGCGGAACTGGTGCCACACCTGCAGAACCTGTATGAGCTGTTCCAGGTCCTGCTCAAGGCTCGCCGTGCCCGTGGCGCGATCGACTTCGACACCACCGAGACCTATATCGTCTGCAACGCGCAGGGCAAGATCGAGCAGATCTTGCCGCGCACGCGCAACGACGCGCACCGTCTGATCGAAGAGTGCATGTTGACGGCCAACGTCTGCGCGGCCGACTTCCTCGAGCGCTTCAAGCATCCGGCGCTGTACCGGATCCACGCGGGTCCGAGCGAAGAGAAGCTCAAGAATCTGCGCGAGTTCCTGAAAACCGCCGGGCTGTCGCTTGGCGGTGGCGACAAGCCGCAGGCCTCGGACTATGCCGAGGTCATGGACAAGATCAAGTCGCGTCCCGATGCGCCGATGTTGCAGACGATGCTGCTGCGTTCGATGCAGCAGGCGGTCTACAGCCCGGACAATATCGGCCACTTCGGCTTGGCCTACGAGGCGTACGCGCACTTCACCAGCCCGATCCGCCGCTATCCGGACTTGCTCGTGCATCGATCGATCAAGGCGATCCTCGCACATACGAAGTATCGGCCGGCCTTTATCCAGGGGACGGAGCTCAATACGCAGATCTCGCCGAAAGCGCGCCGGATGCAGGCCGCCGATGCCGAGAAGCGTGCCGAGAACGTTGCCGCGCGCGCGAAGCGCGACGAGGGCGTCTGGGACGAACTGGGGTTGCACTGCTCGGCCAACGAGCGTCGTGCCGACGAGGCATCGCGCGACGTGGAGGCCTGGCTCAAGTGCTACTTCATGCGCGACAAGCTGGGTAGCGATTTCGCTGGCACGATCAGCGCGGTGACGTCGTTCGGCATCTTCGTGCAGCTCGACGAGCTGTATGTGGAAGGCCTCGTGCACGTGACGGAACTGGGCAGCGACTATTTCCAGTACGACGAGGCGCGCAACGAACTGCGTGGCGAGCGGACTGGCATCCGCTACCGGCTCACCGATCGCGTGCGCGTGCAGGTGTCGCGCGTCGATCTCGATGCCCGCAAGATTGACTTCCGTCTGGTGCAGGAGCCGTCGGCCAAGACGCTGCGCGCCCGGGCCGGCGTGCCCGAGCAACCGCGGGTGCCGGCTGCCCATGCGGTGCCGGCGCGCAAGAAGGGACGTCAGCTTGCCGCGCTGCTCGGTGGCACTTCGAAGCCGGAAGAGTCGTTCGACGAAACGCTGGACCGTGTGATCGAAGAGCAACCGGTGTTCGAGGCGGTCATCACGCCGCTCAAGCCGCGCGACGCCCATGTCGGGCATACGTCGCATGGCCGTGGGTCGGCGAAGAAGGCGCAGTCAGGCAAGCCCGCGAAGCGAGCGGCCAAGCCAAAGCCGACGCATTTGAAGACCGAACGGCAGCCGACGACCAAGCGCGCGCCCAAGCCCGCTGGCAAGAGCACGCGGCCAGCCCGCAAGCGCTAATCTGGCGCGTTTGAAGTTGGCCATGGCGGGTACAATGCGCGCCATGGCCAAACACAAACTCCTGATCGGCTTTCACGCCGTCAACGCACGCCTGCGCCAGAACGCGCAGAGCGTGTCCGATATCTACATCGAAGCGAATCGCCGTGACCGGCGCATGCAGGACTTTATCCGCCTGGCGGAGAGTCTTGGCGTGACGCTGCATCCGGTCGATGCCGAGCGCCTGCGCGGCATGGCCGGCACTGATCGCCACCAGGGCGTAGTGGCGCGGGCCGAAGATGTTTCGCTTGCGCTCAACCTCGACGAACTCCTGGATGGCATCGAAGGCACGCCGCTGTTGCTCGTGCTCGATGGTGTCACCGATCCGCACAACCTCGGCGCATGCCTGCGCGTGGCCGATGGCGCTGGCGCGCACGCGGTGATCGCGCCGAAGGACCGTAGCGTCGGTCTGAATGCCACGGTAGCGAAGGTTGCCAGCGGCGCGGCCGAAACCGTGCCGTACATCACGGTGACGAACCTTGCGCGCACGCTGCGCGAACTGCAGGAGCGTGGCATCTGGGTGATCGGTACGGCTGACGGCACCGAGAAAGCGCTGTACGACGTCGAGCTGAAGGGACCGACCGCCATCGTCATGGGCGCGGAAGGCGAGGGTATGCGCCGCCTGACGCGCGAAACTTGCGATGAATTGGTGGCGATTCCGATGGCGGGGGGCGTCGAGAGCCTGAACGTGTCGGTGGCCAGCGGCGTGTGCCTGTACGAAGCGGTGCGTCAGCGCCGTCTGCCGCGCTGATCATGGATAGCCTCGCCCTTGAGCAGGCGCGTGGCTGGGTTGCCGAGGCCCGTCAGATCTTTGTGCTGACGGGTGCCGGGATTTCCGCGGAGTCGGGTGTGCCGACGTTCCGCGATGCGCTGACCGGCCTATGGGAGCGCTTCGATCCCGAGGAACTGGCGACGGAAGAAGCGTACCGTCGTCAACCAGCGCTGGTGTGGCAGTGGTATCAGCATCGGCGCGAGCTGGTGGCGGCGGCCCGGCCGAATCCGGCCCACCATGCGCTTGCGGTGCTGGCCCGGCTGAAGCCGATGACGCTAGTGACGCAGAATATCGACGGCCTGCACCAGAAGGCGGGCAGCGAGCAGGTGGTGGAACTGCACGGCAACCTCTTCGCCAACAAATGGCTTGATGGCTGTGGTCGTTGCGACACCGTGCCGCCGATTCCGGGCGATCCTCCGCGATGCGCGATATGTGGTGCGATGATGCGCCCCGGCGTGGTGTGGTTCGGCGAGGACCTGCCGCGAGTGGCCCGTTTCCGCGCCGACCATGCGGCCGAGTCCTGTGACCTCTGCCTGGTTGTGGGCACGTCGGGGCTGGTGTATCCGGCGGCGGCGCTGCCGGGGGTGGCGAAGGAGAACGGCGCGCGCGTGATCGTGGTGAATCCGCAGCCGTCAGCACTGGACGAGACGGCGGATATCGTACTGGCCGCGCCGGCGGGTGAATGCCTGCCGTTGCTCTGGCCGCAGGCAGTCTGAACGACTGTTCGACTGCGGATCCGCGGCTCCCTCCAAGGCGTTGGATCGAGCCGCGATCCCGACTCAACCGGCCAGTTCGCCGACGAGTTTCTCCAGTTTCATCGCATCGGCCGCAAACAGGCGGATACCTTCGGAGAGCTTCTCCGTTGCCATCGCATCTTCGTTGAGTTGCCAGCGGAAGGCGGGTTCATCTGCGGCGATTCGTGCGACGTTGCCGGCTTGAGCCTGCTCCACGGACAACTTGCGCGCAACGGCACCCTGTCCGCCTGAAAGCTGCTCGAGCAGTTCCGGACTGATCGTCAACAGGTCGCAGCCGGCCAGCGACAGGATCTGATCGGTGCTGCGGAAGCTGGCGCCCATGACCTCGGTCGCATAGCTGAACTTCTTGTAATAGTCATAGATCTGACGCACCGAGCGCACGCCAGGATCGTTATCGCCGCCGTTCGCCACGGGGTCCCATTTCTCGCCAGCCTGCTTCTTGTACCAGTCAAGGATGCGGCCCACGAACGGGGAGATCAGCTGCGCGCCGGCCTCGGCACAAGCCACTGCCTGTGCCAGCGAGAACAGCAGCGTCATGTTGCAGCGGATGTTCTCGCGTTGCAGGACCTCGGCAGCGCGGATGCCCTCCCATGTCGAGGCGATCTTGATCAGCACGCGCTCGCGTGCCACGCCACGTTGCTCGTACAGGCCGATCAGGTGGCGCGCCTTGGCAACGGTGGCCTCGGTATCGAACGACAGACGGGCGTCGACCTCGGTCGACACGCGGCCGGGTACGATGGCCAGGATCTCGCAGCCGAATGCGATCAGGAGCTGGTCCATAACGCCATCGAGCCCAGAATTGCCGTGGTGATCGCGCACGGCCTGTTCCAGCAGCGGGCGGTATTCCGGCTTCTGTACCGCCTTGAAAATCAGCGACGGATTGGTGGTCGCGTCCTGTGGCTTGTATTGCTTCATCAACTGGAAGTCGCCGGTGTCGGCCACTACCGTGGTGAACTGCCTCAGTTGTTCAAGCTCGTTCATGATTGGGTTCCGTCGGAGGGAGAGGCCATTGTAACGGCGTGGCGCGTGGCGTAAACGTCGGGGATGGGGAACCAATCCGCTACACTACACGTTTCCCAACGCTTTTCTGGCTGTAGTCATGACTCAGGATGAACTCAAGGCGCTGGTCGCGCAAGCTGCCGCTGACTATGTGAAGCAGGAAGTGCCCGAAGGCGCTGTTCTTGGCGTGGGCACCGGCTCCACCGCCAATCTCTTCATCGACGCCGTGGCGGCGTTCAAAGAGCGCTTTGCGGGCGCGGTGTCGAGTTCCGAGGCCTCCACACGCCGCTTGCAACAGCACGGTTTCAATGTGCTCGATCTGAACGAGGTCGACAGCATTCCCGTCTATGTGGATGGCGCTGACGAGATCGACAACTCCGGCGCGATGATCAAGGGCGGTGGCGGCGCGCTGACGCGCGAGAAGATCGTTGCCTCGGTGGCGGATCGATTCGTGTGCATTGCCGACGGCAGCAAGCTGGTGCCGACGATGGGCGCATTTCCGCTGCCGGTCGAGGTGATCCCGATGGCACGCGCGGCGGTAGCCCGAAGCCTGGCGGCGCTAGGCGGTCAGCCGCGTCTGCGCATGACCAAGGAAGGCGGTATCTACAAGACCGACAACGGCAACGTCATTCTGGATGTCTCGGGCCTGAAGATCGAGAACCCGAGGGCGCTGGAGCAGCAAATCAACCAGCTACCCGGCGTGGTGACCGTTGGTCTGTTCGCCCTGCGCGGAGCAAATGTGCTGTTGCTGGGTACCGATCAGGGCGTGCAGCGCTCGGATTACTGAATCGCATAAGCGCCGTATAAGTGAGAGGCCGGGCGCCCATGGCCCCCGGCTTCGATTGCCTCACGCGGTGAGCCCATGCTCCACCGCGTAGACGGCCACTTGCACGCGGCTGGCCAGATTGAGCTTCTTCAGAATGTTCTGCACGTGAATCTTGACCGTGCTCTCCGCCACGCCCAGCGCGCGCGCAATCATCTTGTTGCTTTCGCCGCGTACCAGTCCGCGCACAATGTCCCGCTCACGCGCCGTCAGAGGGGCCGCGTCGCCACGCTCTAGCAGGGCAGGTGCGGCCGCCGGAGCCTTGAATTGCTGCACGAGCTTGGCGGTCATCGTGTCGGAGATCACCGGCTCCCCTGCGGCAGCCCGCCGGATCGCGCTCGTCAGCGCTTCGGTCTCGATGTTCTTGATCAGGTAACCCCGCGCGCCGCTGCGCAGGGCGCTGGCCAGTTCTTCTCCTTCCTCGGATACCGTCAGCACAATCACCGCGCATTCCGGCAGATCCTCCGTCAGCAGTTGAAGGGTTTCGAGTCCTGACAGGCCGGGCATATTCAGGTCGAGCAGAATCACGTCCGGTCGATGCTGCTTGGCCCGTTTGATGCCTTCCACGCCATCGGCGGCTTCGTCGACCACTTCGAAATCGCTCTGCCACTGCAGCAGCGCGCGAACACCCGAGCGGAACAATGTGTGATCGTCGATCAGTAGGATACGGATGGTCATTGGGAAGACTCCTGCGCCGCCAGCAACTCGTCTGGCTGCGCCATGGTTTCGCCGCGCGGCAATGATAGGGCGACGCGGACGCCAGCCCCTGGGCGGGCGTCGATCGTCAGGGTCGCGCCAAGCCGCGATGCCCGTTCCTGCATGATGTGCAGACCGACGTGCGCGCTGTCCTGGCCGTCGAATTCGGAAGGATCGAATCCTTCGCCATCGTCCTGGACGACGAGTTGGAAGTCGCGCCCCTGCGTGAGCGAGATCGTGACATGCTCGGCCATCGCATGTTTGCGCACGTTCGACAACGCCTCCTGCAGGATGAACAGTACCTGTAGCTGCTGCTCCGGCTGCAGCGGCGGTCCGCTTCCTTCGATCGTCAATGTGGCGTCCGTGCGGCATTGACGGCGGAAGCGCGCGACGGTGTCCTCCACCGCTGGGCGCATGTCGCCCGTCGTCAGCCGGGAGCGGAAGTTGTGCAGCAGTTCGCGCACGTCCTGGTAACTTTCTTCCACGCCGTGTCGCAGCAGTGGCACGATCTCGCGCGTTTCCGCGTTGTCGTTCCGTTCCACCGCATCGCCGAGCAGTTGTACCTGAAGGTTCAGGAAATTCAGGCCTTGCGCGATGCTGTCGTGCAATCCTTGCGCCACCAGATTGCGCTCTTCGACGACCGCAAGCTGGCGCGCGCTGGCGGCAAGCCGCAGGTGCTCCAGTGCCGTGCCAAGGTGGCGGGCGAGGGTTTGGAGCAGTTGGCGATCGGAAGGTGGCAGTTCGCGCGGATTGCGGAAATGCAGCGTGAATGTGCCGAGCGTGCCGCGCGGAGAGTCGAGCCGGAACGCCGCCATGCCCGTGAAACCTTCGCGGCCACAGGGAGACTCCGGTGTTTCGGAGCCCTGACGCACGAACTGGCGCAGGTCCGTCACCGTAATCATGCCCGCTTCAGCTGCGGCCCCGCAGTGACAGTCATGGATCGCGCTACAGCGGCTGTTGTCCGCCAGTTCATCCGAAAGTCCCACTGATGCAAGTCGGTGGAGCTTCCCGTGCGTGGCATCGATCACACGAACGGTCCCGCCGTCGGCCTCGAACTGGCGCATCACGCGTTCCAGGAATCCGCGTGCCATCGCCTCGGCATCACTGGCCCGGTTGAGGAAGGCGGTCATGTCGTAGAGGGCTTCCAGATCCCGATTTTGCCGCGCCAACTCGGCAGTCTTGCTGTCCACGCGTGCCGCCAGATCCTGATAGAGCTCCTGCAGTTCGTCGGCCATGCGGTTGAAGCCGGCGTTCAGCGTGCCGAATTCATCACGTGTTGCGATGGGCAAGCGCAGCGAGAACTCGCGGGCAGCCATGCGCTGCAGGCCATCCTGCAGACGCAGCACGGGCAGAATGATCCAGAGGTAGAGCAGATAGATCACAGCGACCGTGCCAACGCACGCGATGATCGCAAGGCTTGCCTGAGAGAGTCGCAGCAGATCGGTTTTACGCGCGTTATCGCGTTCGATCAGCTTTACCAGACTGTCGGCCTCATTGACGAAAACCGGCAGGGCATCGATGTAGGCGTTTGCAGGCGTGGTGCTTGCGGTGGCCACCGCAAGCGGCTTCAGGCGCTGCTGCCAGTCCGCGACGACGAGGTCAAGCTTGGCCCGGATCGCGGGTTCGTCGGGCAGGAATAGCGGGCGGGCCGGATTGCCACGGCGCAACTGCGCGAGCGTGGCGTCCAGCGCCGCGACTTGCCCTGCCAGATCGTTGGGACTGCCGCTCTGGGCACGGGTCAGTTCAATGGCGACCCGGTTTGCGCGCATCCGCAGGCTTCCGGCGTCGTTGATGGCGGCACCGGCTCCTTCCAGCTTCCAGGAGAGATACAGCGTGCCTGAAATCATTCCCAGCACCACCATCAGTGACGCGAACGACAGCAGGATGATCCGCGTGGAAAGCCGGTGGCGCAATGGTGTCAGCCGGACCGCTTCCGGCACGTGGCCGTTGTCAGGCAAGGGGGCGGTGGTATCTGGAGTCGTAGGGGCTAGCATTGGGAAGGTGCGGCCCGGCGGGTGATATTGCAGGGTGATGCTGCAGTATGAGTGTGGGGACGGGCGGCCCTGCCGCGGATTGTGCCAGCGTGTGATGGTGGCTCTACTGCGCTAGATCAAGGAAGTTTTTGGTTTCAATATGCTTAGCGAGGCACGTGGTAAGTCAGCGAGTTTTGGTCCCGATCAAATCCATGCCGTTAACGTGGCCCTAGCATCGTTGCCATATCAAACCATGAGATCGGGAGAAGCGATATGTCCACGACCATCACCACCCTGGTGCGGCAACACCGTGATTGCGACGAAGCCATCGAGCAGGTTGAAGCCTGCGTGCGCGCGAAAGACTGGGATGCCGCAGCCGGTGCGTTTGCGCGCTTGGAATCCGCCCTGCAGGGCAATTTCAGTACCGAAGAACAGCGCTTGTTTCCGGCGTTCGAACAAGCCGTGGGATTCAGCAATGGCCCCACCGCCGTGATGCGCCACGAACACGATGAGGTGCGTGGCCTGCTGGACAACGCGCGGGAATGGTTGGAACTGAAGGATGTTGGCGCGCTGGCGGCCGAACTCGATACCCTGGTCGTGCTTCTGCAGCAGCACAACGTCAAGGAAGAGAATGTACTGTTCCCGATGTGTCAGGCCCAGGTGAAGGGGCTGGATACGCTGTTGGCGGATTTCGCATCGGGACAAGCCGCTCACCCTTGAGACCTCGAATCGTGCCATGGTGAAAGCCGTCAACCTTGACTACGCGAGTGCGCCGCGTCCCGGCTTGGTGTTTGGCTGCCTGATGCCTGCCCCCTGGCTTGGCGTGGTAGCTGGCTTGCTGCTGGTACTTGGCCCGGTCGACGCGCTGCCGGATCGCTTTGCGCCATTGGCATTGGCGGCCGTCCACGCACTGGCGCTAGGGATGTTGTTGCCGGTCATGCTCGGCGCCCTGTTCCAGATGATGCCGGTCGTTGCGGGGGTATCCGTTCCGTTCGCGGGCTTGGTGTCACCATTCGTCGCCGTAGCGGGAGCCGGGACCGCCGCCGCGCTCGCGGCCGGATTCCTTGGTAGCGGCGCCACGGCATTTCGCTGGGCCGTCGCGACCGGCGGGACGTTCCTGACGCTCGTAGGCCTCTTGTTGCTGGCGGCGGGCTTCAGGGTCGCCGCAGTCGATGCAACCACGCGGACGTTGGCATGGATCGGCGCCCCGTTGATCGTTACGGCACTGGGCGGTGCGGCGCTGGCTGGCCTGTTCGGTGGAATGTGGACGGTGGCGCCCGAACAGGTGCTGGCGCTGCATGTCGCGTGGGGGCTAGGCGGCTGGCTGGCGGCGCTGGTGAGCGGCGTAGCCACCACCGTACTACCGATGTTCTGGCAGACGGAGCGTTTGCCGTCCTGGCTCGAACGCTGTTTGCCTTACGGGCATTGGCTACTGCTGCTGGTATTCAGCATCGTCGTGATTGCGCGGCCGGGCGGGGCGGTTGAGCGATTCGCGCTCGTGCCCTGGCTGCTGTTCGCCATGGTGCTCGGCGCCTGCGCATTGAAGGCCGCATGGCGCGCGAGGCGGCGACATGACCCACAGTGGGTGCTTTGGCCAGTGTCCGCCCTGAGCCTGCTGCTGGCTGCATTGCTGACGACTGCCAGCGCTCTGGCGCCGAATCAGATGCCGGCTGCAGCGCAGTGGTACATCGGCATGCTGGCGCTGATTGGGGGAGGGGTGCTGCCCGTGAACGCGATGCTGGGCAAGATCGTGCCGTTCCTCGTCTGGTTGCATCTACGCCGGCTGTTGCCGCCGCGCGCGCGCGTCCCGGCGATGCAGGTGATCATCTCGCCGGAGAGTCAGAAGAGGCAGGGGTGGATGGTGCTGGCGGCATTCCTCGTGCTGCTGGCCGTGCCGTTGGCGCCGGGGTTGCTGGCGAAGGTTGGCGGTGTGCTGTTCGCCATCGCGAACGGATGGCTGGGCGTGCAGTTGTTGCGTGCCTTGCGCTGTATGCGAGTCATGCGCAAACAGGGTGGGCTGCCACCACGGGTGGCGGCAGCCGTGGCGGAACATGGCGTCCCGCCGAACTGAGCATCAGGCCATGCTGACGGCGCGGGCGGTATCTTCCGTCAGATCCGCCGGCTTCTCGCCTGTCAGCAGATAGTGCATCAGGTCCGCAACCGGACGGATCGCCTCGCCGAAGGGTAGCGTGCCCTTGCCACGGAAGAACAGGCCACGCTCCACATCGCCGCGCACTGCCTGCGCTAGTTTGAGATCGATGCAGAACTGGCCGATACGGGCGATACCATCGCGCAGGCCGCACGCCTGCAGGCAATCGAATCCTTCCAGACAATCGCGCGTTTTCGCGCGGCGCTGCAAGCGGCTCTCTGTTGACAGGTACTTCGCCAGCCAGGGCGTCAGCACGGCACGAGCGGGCAGACCGGCTACGCTGGTGAATTCGCGCAACGTTTCCGGGCGCGCCGTGGCCAGTACGTGCTTGAAGGCTGGATGCGCGTCGGATTCCTCTGTGACGGCGAAGGCGGTGCCGACCTGCACCGCGGCAGCGCCTTTGTCGAGCCAATGCCGGATCTTGGTGTGGTTGTTCATGCCGCCGGCAAGAATCAGCGGGATGCTGCCCCACGTCAGGCCCAGCGTCTTGAACAACTCGCGGCACTCGTCCAGTACACGGTCGAACGAAAAGCGGTCGTCGCCAATATCCTCGATGGCTGACGCACCGAGGTGGCCACCCGCATGGGCGGGATGCTCGACCACGATGGCGTCCGGCAGTCTGCCTTTCTTCATCCAGCGGCGGATCACCAGCCCGATGCCGCGCGATTCCGAGAGGATCGGAATCAACGCAACCTTCGGGTGGCCGGCGGCAAGATCGGGCAGGTCCAGTGGCAGGCCGGCACCCATGACGATCGCGTCGGCGCCGCTCTCGCAAGCCTGGCGAACCAGTTGCGCGTGCGAGCCGACGGCCTTCATCACGTTCACGGCGATCAGGCCACGTCCTTCCGAGAGTTCGCGCGCGGCGCGGATCTCGCGGTCCAGCGCTACCAGGTTGGCGGCCTCGATGCGCGCCTTGTCACGCGTACCGGCGGTTTGGGCCATCAGGTCGGGATGATGGTGGCGCAAGTCGATACTGGCAATGGTGCCAACGCCGTTCTGACTGGCAACGGTTCCCGCCAGCCTGTGCGCCGAAATGCCGATGCCCATGCCGCCCTGCACGATCGGCAGCAATCGCCGGCCGGCCAGCGTCAACCAATGCTCTGTCATGTTGAGTTCACCTTGTATGCGTAGTAGTGACGGGCAAGCGTGGCACAGGCTCCGTGTCCCACTCTTGTCGAATATCAAAGTAGATGCTGGCGCGTGCGATCGGCGTAGCTCTGGGGAACTACGCGTGGATCAAGCGTTGCTCGGCGATGTCGCTGAACGGTCGTTCGCGTACATTGCCGCACGTTTCATCGAGCCGGGCCGAGCCCCGATGGACGTGGCCGAGCGCATCGATCAGAAGGATGCCAGCGCCCTTGGCCTTGCTGGCGCACGCGATACGCTCGCGAATGGCCGCCAGATGGTGTGGCACGCGTGTTGAGACCCAATGCAGCAGATAGGCGCTGCTGGCCGCGTGCTGGCTGGTGACGAAGTCGCCTGCATTGCCTTTCTGCGCTCGTATCCACACATAATCGAACAGCCACTCGAGCGAAGCACGCGTCATGTCACGAAGTGATGTGTTCTGGGTGGAGTCGTGCGCGCAGTCCGCAGGGCAGGGCTGAGAGAGGTGAAACCTGTCGATACGCTCGCTGTCCGCCAGGGCCACCACCGCGGGCAACTCCGCCGCGTTCATCGGGCTCAGTGCAATGCGCATCCCGACTCTCAGGTGGGCGTTGCGGGCAGCGCGCAGGCCGCGCAAGGCACGTTGGTAGGCGTGGCGGGAGCGTTGCACATGGTTGTGCGTGTACTGCAGACCATCAATCTGGATACCGACGTAGTCGAGACCATAGGCGGCCAGCTTGACGGCGTTCATGCCTGTCAGGCGGCTACCGTCGGTGGACAGCAGCACATTGAGGTCCAGCTCGCGGGCCCGGGCGATGATTTTGAAGAAATCGGAGCGTGCCATCGGATCGCTGCCGGAGAGGATCAGCGAGCGGACCCGGGCGAGATGGAGTTGCTCGAGCAACGCCAGGGCCTCGGTGGTATCGAGTTCGGTGCCGGTGTCGGTGCCGGCCGTGGACGGGTCGGGCGCGCACGGATGCCAGATGACAACGGGGCTTTCATCATTCCGGCGATCGCGGGGCAGTGCGGAGGTTGGCGCGCCGTCACACAGCGCTTCCATGAATCGGGACACGCGGAGCATGATCAGACGTTTCCTGTGGCTGGCAGCCGAAGACCGGTTTTCTTGAGGATCCGGGTCGACCAGAGTACGTCGTGGGCCCGGCAGGCATCACCCAGCAACGCTGCGATCCGGGCGACGAGTTCCTGTGCTTCCTCCCGCGTATGCGCGTGGACCATCGCGAACAGGTTGTACGGCCAATCCGGGGTGTGGCGCGTGCGGCGGTAGCAGTGACTCACGAACGGCAGCGCGCCAACGCGTTCGCCGAGCGTGTCGATATGCATGTCGTCAACGTCCCAAACGGTCATGCCGTTGGCCCGCCAACCCAGCAAGTAGTGATTGGGCACCGCGCCGATGCGGCGCAAGGTGCCAAGTGTCAGCATGGCCTGCAGCCGCGCAATGACCTCGCTTTCGTCGATGCCGAGCGACGCGCCGATGGCGGCAAAGGGTTCAGGCACGAGTGGCAGCCCTTGTTGCGTGGCGCGAATCAGTGCGAGGTCGAGCGAATCGTGGGTCATGTCGGGAGATGGAGGTGCACGAAGTACTCGCGTTCCTTTGGAAACGGCAGGATCTTCACGCCCGCGGCCACCTCGATGCGTTCCAGGGTGGGGGTGACATCCTCCGCGCGCGCGACAGCCAGCACGAACCAAAGGTTCAGATGATGTGTGCGCTCGTAGTTGTGGGCGACTTCGGGAAAGGCATTGATGGCTTCGATCACGGCTTCCAGGCGATCGACGGGGGCATGGCATGCGCAGAGCATGAAACGCCCCCCAACGCGCTCGACCTGGTACATCGGCCCGAACCGGGTCAGGATTCCCGCATCCAGCAGCGCCTGCAGCCGGCCAAGCAACGTGCCCTCGTCGATGCCGAGCGACTGCGCCGCGTCGGCGTAGGGCCGAGGCGTAATAGGCAGTCCAAGCTGCAAGGCGTCGATGATGCGGCGGTCCAGGTCGTCCAGCGTCATGGTCACATCCCGAAGCGCTGCGCGCGCGAGGTGAAGAAGATGCCGCTTGGATGGTCCGCCGGCAGCGTGGTCAACGGCTCGTAGGTAGTCGTGTCGTAGACCACCACGCGATTGTCGTCGCGGCACGACAGCCAGACTGCCTCGCCTTTGGGCGTGAACTCCATGTGCAGCACGCCACGGCAAGGCTTGAGCGTGCGCACGACCTTCCGGGTGGCTGTGTCGATGACCTGGACGGTTTCGTTGTTCGGGAACGCGAAGTTCACCCAGACCTGTCGTCCGTCCGGCTGCGCCATCACGAACACCGGCTGGCCCGCAACTTCCACGCGTCCGGCTTCCTGCCAGGCGTTGGCGGTATCCGCGATGAGCACTTCATGACGCCCGATGGCGGGCAGCCAGGCCTTGCCCTGCGCCATGGCCCAGCCGCGCAGGTGCGGCATCTTGTAGACGGGCAGCGGCGCGGAGCCACGTCCGTAGCCGGACAGGACATGCCGCGCGGCAGGCGGGGTTTGCCACAGGTCCACCAGCGCCAGGCCATCTTCCCCGAATAGTCCCGCCAGATACCAGCGGCCGTCCGGCGTTACCAGCCCGTCATAAGGCTGCTTGCCTGCCGGCAGCTTGGTGACTTTGGGGTGGCGCGGATCGGCCACGTCGATGATCCAGATCTCGCCTGCGTCGAACAGGCTCGCCGCCAGCCGCTTGCCGGGCAGGTCGGCCAGACCGACAACCTTCGAGCGTCGCCCGTCCGGGCCGATGGCGGGGATGTCGGCGAGCGGTTCGAGCGTGGCGGCATCGAACAGCCGGATGCCACCGGGCTCGTAATTCTGCGCGGCCACTACGCGGCCATCCTGGGTAATGGCGCCGCCGATGCTGTTGCCTGCCTGGATGGTACGGTGGGTCACCTTGGCATCCAGCAGGTCCACGCGGGTCAGGCCACCGTCGCGGCCGAAGACGTAGGCGTACCGGCCGTCTCGCGCGAAGACCACGCTGGCGTGCGACAGGTCACCGAAGCCATCTATCGTCGCCAATCGGGTCATGCCCGAGGTTTCCACGACCTGGATGCGGCCGGCGGCGCGCTCGACCACGACGCCCATATCGCCGGTGCCACGTACTGCGGTGGCGCAGCCGGAGAGCAGCACGCTCAGTGCCAGCACGACGGGAAGTGCGGTGCGGCGCATCATGGTTTCGGTACGGCGGGCACGTGCCCGGATTGGAGTCGATCGATCAGCCATCGTGCTTCGTCCTGTGTCATGAATGGTTGCCACGGCGGCATGGCGGTTCCCGGCCTGCCCTGAAGCACCGTGGCGACGAGTCCGTCGCGCGGTTTGTCGGCTAGCGCCGCAGCCGTCAGCGGTGATCCGAGCCCTCCCTGCAGCGTCATGCCATGACAGGCGCCGCAGTCATCGCGTAGCAGGCGGAAGAGCTCGGCTTGTCTGGCAGGCGCCGGGGCGGCTGCGGGTGGCTCGGCGGCGATAGCCGTGGCGGTCATACACGAAAGGATGGGAATGCAGATCCAGCGCAGGGTTGGCATGGGGTCGCCAGCGAGTGGGGCAAATGCCGACATCATTATTAAGAACCCAGTATTTCGGCTTGACCGCTGTCAATGCTGGGGCGATTCGGTGGTTGACGATGCGGGCGCGCCTCCAGTGTGAGAGGGCAGACCAGCGGCAGGAAATCGTCTGCCCGTTCCGAGTAGGCCAGCAACGCGCCCGCCTGGAGGTCGAAGTACCAGCCATGCAGCGTGAGCGCACCGCGCTCGCAGGCCTCGCGGACGAACGGAAAACTCTCGAGATTGCGCAGTGACACCAGGATCGCTGCCTGTTCGCATGCGCGCTGCCGTTCAGCGGGACTGGCGTTGGGCAGCGTCTGCTCGACCATGCGCCGGGCAGGGCCTGCAATGCGGACCCAGGGCCCGATGAAGTCCTGCGGCGCGTTCGTAGCGGCGTCTTGCGGATGGGCCAGCAACGCACGGATGCCGCCACATCCAGCGTGGCCCATCACGATGATTCGGGCCACATGCAGCTGCTCCACGGCGAACTGGATCGCCGCCGAGACACCGTGGAGCCGCCCGCTGGCGCCATCCCCGCACGGCGGTACGAGGTTGGCGACGTTGCGTACCGTGAACAGCTCTCCCGGATCGCAGCCGAGCAGCAGGCCCGGGTCCACGCGCGAATCGCTACAGCCGATCAGCAGCGTCTGGGGATTCTGACCCGTGCGCAGGGCATCGAAGAGTTCCGGCCTGGCCTCGAAGTAGCGCCGCTGGAACCGTTCGAAGCCCTTGAGCAGACGTTCGATCTCGTGCATGGGGACACGGCCTTACCGGCCCCGGACGAGTTGCCAGGCGCGTCCCAGGTAGGTCACCGAGGCAAAGCCGCTCCAGACGTGCACCAGTCGCGTGAACGGGAAGATCGCGAACAGCGAGATGCCCATGAACAGGTGCGCCTTGAACAGCAGCGGGGCCTCGGCCACATAGCTGGCCGCATCCGCGCGCAGCGTGACGATGTGCTGTGCCCAGGTCATCAGTTGCACCATCATGTGGCCGTCCATATGGCTGGCCGACTCGAAGATCGTCGACAGACCCAGCAGCAGCGTGACCAGCAGCCACAGCAGCAGGACCTTGTCACCGAAGCGCGTGACGGCGGACACGCGTGCGTTGGTCAGGCGACGATGCAGCAGGATCAGCAGGCCGGCCAGGCACATCGTGCCCATGACGCCGCCGGCGCTCATGGCGATGGCCTGCTTGAGGCCATGCGACACGCCAAGCGTGTCCCACACCACGACCGGCGTCAGCAGGCCGACGAGATGGCCGAAGAACAGGCCAAGGATGCCCACGTGGAACAGGATGTTGCCCGTGCGCAGGTTACCGCGATAGAGCATCTGCGAACTGTCCGACTTCCAGGTGTACTGCTCGCGCTCGAAGCGCGCCAGGCTGCCGAACAGGAAGATGGCGGCTGCGATGTAGGGATAGATCCCGAAGATAAATTGATGGACCAGGTTCATGGTAGTGGCTCTGGATGGTTCCTTGTAATGGGCCGGGTCACGGGCGAGGAGACGGCGCGGCGCGCTTGTGGAACGTGATCACGTCGATGGCTGGTTTCACGCCCAGTAGCGGTTCCACGCCATCGGCGCCGGGGCCGAACGTTTCCATGGCTTCATCCATGTCACGCACCGGAGGATCCAACTGCGCGACGGGCTGCACGTCGGTCAGCGTACGCAGCACCCTGAAGACGGCGGCATATGGACTTTCCTTGCGGGCCAGGCGGTCGCCGATGGCGGCCAGCACGTGGATCGCGTCACCGAGCAACTGCTCCGCGCGCTCTTCCTTGCCATCCAGCGACAACGCGCCGAGATACTCAAGGAACAGCGGTACGTAGTCGGGCAGTTCGGTCTCCAGCGGCTCGAAGCCGTCACGACGGTACTCGTCGATCAGGTCGACCATGGCCTGGCCACGGTCGCGGCTTTCGCCATGCACATGCTCGAACAGATGCAGCGAGTGGGACGGGCTGCGATCGAACGTGGCGACGTAGTTTTCCTGCAGCTCGATCAGCGGGCGGCTGCGCAGCTCGTCGAGCAGCGGCGCCAGCATGTTCCGCGCCTGCGGCCATTCGACCAGCGCGAGGTTGGCTTCCTCGAGGCTGTCGAGCCATTCCTGTTCGGGGTAGCAGAGCAGGGTGCTGAGTACCTGATGAATGGGCATGTTTCGAACTCCTTCCTTTAACCGGTGATGGCCTTGCGGCGCGAGCGCGGCAAGTCGGCGTACGACACTTCTGGCTTGGGCTTCTTCGTGCCGAACAGCGAGCCGTCCGACGTGCCACCCGAGCAGCCGTTGCCGAAGCTGAAACCGCAGCTTCCCTTCTCGTCGAAGCTGTCTTCCGCCATTTCCTTGTGGGACGACGGCACGACGAAGCGGTCCTCGTAGTTGGCGATGGCCATGATCTGGTACATGTCCTCGACCTGCGCGGGCGTCAGCCCCACCTGTTCGAGCACGGCCAGGTCCTGCAGGCCGTCCACCGATTCAGAGCGCTTGTATGCGCGCATCGCCAGCATGCGTTCCAGCGCGGACAGCACCGGATTCACATCGCCTGCGGTCAGCAGGTTCGCAAGATACTTGACCGGAATGCGCAGGCTCTTCACGTCCGGGATCACGCCGTTCATGCCCATGAAGCCAGATTCGGCGGCCGACTGGATCGGCGAGAGCGGCGGGATGTACCAGACCATTGGCAGCGTGCGGTATTCCGGGTGCAGCGGGAAGGCCACCTTCCACTCGCAGGCCATCTTGTAAACCGGCGACTTGACCGCGGCGTCCAGCCAGCTCTGCGGGATGCCCTGACGCAGCGCCTCGGCCTGGATCTTCGGATCGTGCGGATCGAGGAAGACGTCGAGTTGCGACTGGTACAGATCGCGCTCGTCAGCCACTGACGCGGCCTGCTCGATGCGGTCGGCGTCATAGAGCATCACCCCGAGATAGCGGATGCGGCCCACGCAGGTTTCCGAGCAGACCGTCGGTTGCCCGGCCTCGATACGCGGATAGCAGAACACGCACTTTTCGGCCTTGCCGGTCTGCCAGTTGAAGTAGATCTTCTTGTATGGGCAGCCCGACACGCACATGCGCCAGCCGCGGCACTTGTCCTGGTCGACCAGGACGATGCCGTCTTCCTCGCGCTTGTAGACCGAGCCGGAGGGGCAGGACGCCACGCAGGTCGGGTTCAGGCAGTGCTCGCACAGGCGCGGCAAATACATCATGAAGGTGTTCTCGAAGGTCGAGTACATGTCCTTCTGGATATCTTCGAACAGCTTGTCGCGGCTGCGCTGGTCGAACTCGCCCCCGAGGTCGTCTTCCCAGTTCGGACCCCATTCGATCTTCTCCATCTTCTTGCCGGTGATTGCCGATACGGGACGCGCCGTGGGCGGCGTCTGCATCAGCGGGGCATTCTGGAGATGCTCGTAGTCGAAGGTGAACGGCTCGTAGTAGTCGTCGATCTGCGGCAGGTTCGGGTTGGCGAAGATGTTCGCCAGGATCTTCGCCTTGCCGCCCTGACGGGGTGTGAGGCTGCCGTCGGCATTACGCTTCCAGCCGCCTTGCCACTTGTCCTGGTTCTCCCATTCCTTCGGGAAGCCGACACCGGGCTTGGTCTCGACGTTGTTGAACCATGCGTACTCGACACCTTCACGGCTCGTCCATACGTTCTTACACGTCACGGAGCAGGTATGGCAGCCGATGCACTTGTCGAGGTTCAGCACCATGGCTACCTGGGCACGAATCTTCATTACCTTGCTCCTTCGATCTTTTCTGCTTCGTTTGCAGGGGTACGTTCTTCTCGTAGCGGCTGGTCGAGCCAGTCCACCTTGTTCATCTTGCGCAGGATCACGAACTCGTCGCGGTTGCTGCCGACGGTGCCGTAGTAGTTGAAGCCGTAGGCCAGTTGCGCATAGCCGCCGATCATGTGCGTGGGCTTGGTCACCGTGCGGGTGACCGAGTTATGGATGCCGCCGCGCATACCGCTGGTCTCGGCCCCAGGTACGTTCACGATCTTTTCCTGGGCGTGGTACATCAGGCACATCCCTTGCGGAACGCGCTGCGATACCACCACCCGGGCGGTCAGCGTGCCGTTGACATTGAAGACCTCGACCCAGTCGTTGTCGCGAATGCCGTTGGCCTTGGCTTCCACTTCCGAGATCCACACGTGAGGGCCGCCGCGCGACAGCGTCAGCATCCGCAGGTTGTCGGAGTACGTGGAGTGGATGCCCCACTTCTGGTGCGGGGTGATCCAGTTCAGTACCAGTTCGGGGTTGCCGTTCGGCTTCTTGCCGAGCATCGGGCTGATCGTTTTGGTGTCGATCGCCGGCTTGTATACGCACGCGCCTTCGCCGAAGTCGAGCATCCAGCGGTGATCCTGGTAGAACTGCTGACGGCCCGTCAGCGTGCGCCATGGAATCAGCTCGTGCACGTTGGTGTAGCCGGCGTTGTAGCTGACTTCCTCGGACTCGAGACCTGACCATGTCGGCGCCGAAATGATCTTGCGCGGCTGGGCCTGCACGTCGCGGAAGCGGATCTTGTCGTGCTCGCGGCCGACAGCCAGGTGCGTGTGGTCGCGGCCGGTGATCTTCGACAGCGCGTCCCAGGCCTTGACGGCCACGTGGCCGTTGGTTTCGGGCGCGAACGTCAGGATCATCTCCGCGGCGTCGATCGCGGTTTCCAGGCGCGGACGGCCCTGGCTGACGCCAGGCTCGGTCACCGTCTTGCTCAGGTGGCCGATCTCGTGCACTTCGTGCTCGGTGTTCCAGTTGATGCCCTTGCCGCCGTTGCCAAGCTTGTCGAGCAGCGGGCCGATCGACGTGAACTTCTTGTAGATGTCGTGATAGTTGCGTTCCACCACGGCCATCGACGGTGCGGTCTTGCCCGGGATCAGGTCGCACTCGCCGTGCTTCCAGTCCTTCGGCTCGAACGGCTGGCCCAGTTCGCCCGGGGTGTCGTGCAGCAGCGGGGTGCAGACCAGATCCTCACGTGTGCCAAGGTACGGGCCAGCAATCTCGCTGAACGTCTTCGCGATCGCCTTGTAGATTTCCCAGTCCGTCTTGCTTTCCCAGAGCGGCTGCACGGCTTCGGAGAGCGGGTGGATGAACGGGTGCATGTCGGACGTGTTCAGGTCGTCCTTTTCGTACCACGTAGCCGTCGGCAGCACGATGTCGCCGTAGAGGCAGGTGGTGCTCATGCGGAAGTCGAGCACGGTCAGCAGGTCGAGCTTGCCTTCGGCGGCTGGCCGAACCGTGACTTCGCTGGGCTTGATCGCATCGTTCTCATCGCCGAATACAGCGTTCTGCGTGCCGAGCAGGTACTTGAGGAAGTACTCGTGGCCTTTGCCGGAGCTGCCGAGAATGTTCGAGCGCCACACGAACATGTTGCGCGGGAAGTTGGCGGGATTGTCAGGATCGTCGCAGGCGAACTGAAGCTTGCCGGACTTCAGTTGCTCCACGGTATCTGCGATCGGGTCCTTGCCGGCGGCGCGGGCCTCGGCCACCACATCGAGCGGGTTCCGGCCCAGTTGTGGGGCGGAAGGCAACCAGCCCATCCGTTCGGACTTCGCGTTCAGATCGAGCAGCGACAGCTTGTCGTAGCGCGCGCGGTCGGCGGTCGGCGCGAGGATTTCGTCGACACCGAGCTTCTCGTGACGCCACTGGCTGGTGTGGTTGTAGAAGAACGACGTGCCGTTCATATGGCGCGGCGGGCGCGACCAGTCCAGCCCGAACGCCAGCGGCGCCCAGCCGAACTGCGGCCGCAGCTTTTCCTGACCGACGTAGTGCGCCCAGCCGCCACCGCTCTTGCCGATGCAGCCGCACATCATCAACAGGTTGATGATGCCGCGGTAGATCATGTCGTTGTGGTACCAGTGATTCAGCGCGGCGCCAACGATGACCATGCTCTTGCCCTGCGTGCGGTCGGCGTTGTCGGCGAACTCGCGGGCGACCTGGATGACGAGCTTACGCGGCACGGACGTGTGCTTTTCCTGCCAGGCAGGGGTGTAGGGCACATCGTCGTCGTACGACGTGGCGACGTTCGGGCCGCCAAGGCCCTGGTCGACGCCGTAGTTGGCCATCTGCAGGTCATAGACGGTGGCCACGTGAACCGTGGTGCCGTCGGCCAGCGTCAGGCGGCGCGTGGGCACGCGCCGCTTGAGCAGGGCATCGTGCTCGCCGCCGAAGTACGGGAAGCCGACTTCGACCACTTCATCCTCATGACCGATCAGCGACAGACGCTGGTCGATCTCGCGGCCACTGCCGCCATCCTTCATCTCGAGGTTCCAGCGGCCGACCTTCGCGCCGTTATCGTGGGCGGCTTCGCCCCAGCGGAAGCCGATCGAACCATTCGGCGCGACGATTTCGCCCGTGGCGTCGTCGATCGCCAGCGTTTTCCATTCGGGATGGTTCGCCTGGTCGAGATTGCCGTCCAGGTGCGAAGCGCGGAGGAAGTGATCGGGCACCAGCGTGCCGTCCTGCTCGCGCAGCAGCACCAGCAGCGGCATGTCGGTGTACTGCTTCACATAGTCGCGGAAGTAGGCCGACTTGCCGGTGGCGTGGAACTCCTTGAGCACCACGTGGCCCATGGCCATCGCCAGGGCGGCATCGGTACCTTGCTTCGGCGCGAGCCAGATGTCACCGAACTTGACCATTTCGCCGAAGTCCGAAGACACGGCCACGGTCTTGGTGCCCTTGTAGCGCACCTCGGTGTAGAAGTGGGCGTCAGGCGTGCGCGTCTGCGGCACGTTCGAGCCCCACACCATCAGGTAGGTGCTGTTGTACCAGTCGGCGGATTCCGGCACGTCGGTCTGCTCGCCCCAGATCTGCGGGCTGGCCGGCGGCAGATCGCAGTACCAGTCGTAGAAGGACAGGCAGGCACCGCCGATCAGGCTCAGGTAGCGCGCGCCGGCGGCGTACGACACCATCGACATGGCCGGAATCGGCGAGAAGCCGATCACGCGGTCGGGGCCATACTGCTTGATCGTGTAGGCATTGGCCGCCGCGATGATCTCGGTGGCAGTCTGCCAGTCCGCGCGGACGAAGCCGCCCTGGCCGCGCACGCTCTTGTAGCGGCGGGCCTTCTCCGGGTTCTGGCTGATCGATTCCCAGGCGGAAATCGGATCCATCGTCTTGCGGGCCTCGCGCCACATTTCCATCAGGCGGCCGCGAATCATGGGGTACTTCACCCGCTGCGCGGAGTATACGTACCAGCTGTACGACGCGCCACGCGGGCAGCCGCGCGGTTCATGGTTGGGCAGATCGGGGCGCGTGCGCGGATAGTCGGTCTGCTGGGTTTCCCAGGTAATCAGGCCGTTCTTGACGTAGACCTTCCAAGAGCAGGAACCGGTGCAGTTGACGCCGTGCGTCGAGCGCACGATCTTGTCGTGCTGCCAGCGGCTGCGGTACGTGTTTTCCCACTTGCGGTCCTCGTTGACCACCGCGCCGTGTCCGTCCGAGTAGGTGGACTTCACGCGCGACAGGAACTTCAGTCGATCGAGAAAGTGACTCATTTTGTAGGGTTCTCCTGTGGGGTTCGTTCTGTCAGCACGGCATTGCGGCGTTGCGGCGGGCGTAGAACCACCACGTCACGAGCACACAGGTCACGTAGAAGACGATGAAGCAGTAGAGCGCGGCAAGGGGCGAACCAGTCAGGTCCAGCGAGGTGCCGAAGCTCTTGGGGATGAAGAAGCCGCCGTAGGCGCCGATCGCACCCGAGAAGCCGAGCACGGCGGCCGATTCCTTGCCGGCGTCCTGCACGGCCTGCCGCTGCGAGGCGGCGTCCTTGCCGGCCGCGCGCTGGCGCTCTGTCAGGAAGATCACGGGGATCATGCGGAACGTCGAACCGTTGCCGATGCCGGTCAGGGCGAACAGCACGATGAATGCGCCAAGGAAGGCGGGGAAGTTGCCCGCGCCGCCATCGGCGCGCAGGGCGCCCAGCACGGCGCAGACTGCGAAGATCATGCCGATGAAGGTCCAGAGCGTGACGCGGGCGCCGCCGAGCCTGTCCGAGATCCAGCCACCAACCGGGCGGGTCAGTGCGCCAACGAGCGGTCCGAGGAAGGCGTAGGCCGTCGGGTTGACACCGGGGAACTGCGACTTGGTCAGCAGCGCCAGGCCGGCCGAGAAGCCGATGAACGAGCCGAACGTGCCGATATAGAGCCAGCACATCAGCCAGTTGTGCTTGCGTGTGAAGATCACGGCCTGTTCGGCGAACGATGCGCGCGCGTCGGCGATGTCGTGCATGCCGAACCATGCTGCCAGCGAGGCGACGATGATGAACGGCACCCAGATGAAGCCGGCGTTCTGCAGCCAGAGTTGTTGTGTGGCGTCGGCCGCCTTGTAGGTCTGGGGTTCACCGCCGAGCGCGCCGAACACGGCCACCGAAACCACCAGCGGCGTGACGAACTGCACCACGGAGACGCCCAGGTTGCCGATGCCGGCGTTCAGGCCGGTGGCCAGGCCCTTCTTTTCCTTCGGGAAGAAGAAGCTGATGTTGGCCATCGACGAACTGAAGTTCGCGCCGCCCAGGCCGCACAGCAGCGCCAGGATCAGCAGCGTGGGGTAGCTGGTCGACGGGTCGCGTAGCGCGAAGCCCATGCCCAGCGCCGGGATCAGCAGCAGCGCCGTGGAGATGGCCGTGAAGCGGCGGCCGCCGAAGATCGGCACCAGGAACGAGTAGAAGATACGCAGCGTGGCGCCGGACAGCGCGGGCAGCGCGGTCAGCCAGAAGAGCTGGTTCTTGGTGAACTGGAAGCCGGCGCGGTCGAGGTTGACCGCCACCACGCTCCAGAGCATCCAGATCACGAACGCCAGCATCAGCGCGGGGATCGAGATCCAGAGGTTGCGATAGGCGATTCGCTCGCCCTGGTCGCGCCAGAAGGCCACGTTCTCGGGCTCCCAGCGGGTCAGTACGGAACTTGACATGATATGCAGTTAGTTGGTTTCGGAGGAGACGGAACTCAGGCGGTTTGCAGGGTTTCGGGCGTCGGCCTGGCGTTTGCCGCGCGCTGGCTGTAGTGCATCCACACCAGACTCACGCAGACCGCGCCGTACATCAGCATGAAACAGCTGGTGCGGATGCCGGTCAGGTCGGCCAGTGCGCCGAACAGGATCGGGAGGATGAAGCCACCGAGGCCGCCGGCCAGACCGACTACGCCGGAGACCGCGCCGATGTTGTGTGTGAAATCGTTCGAGATGAACTTGAAGACAGAAGCCTTGCCGACCGCGAACGCGATACCGACCACGAACATCAGGATGGTGAACACCGTCGGCGAGAGCGCGATATGGAAGCTCTCCGGGCCGTTGGCGGTGTGGATCGTGAAGTCGCTCCTCGGGTAGCTGAGCAGGAAGAACGTGACCCAGCTGACCCACATGACCCACCACGTGGTGCGGTGCGCGCCGTAGCGGTCCGAGATCCAGCCGCCGATTGCTCGGAGCACGCCACCTGGCAGCGAGAAGCAGGCAGCGAGGAACGCGGCCGTCTTCATGTCGAAGCCGTACTCACCGATGTAGTACTTGGTCATCCACAGCGAGAGGCCAACGTAGCCGCCGAACACGACCGAGTAGTACTGCGAATAGCGCCAGACACGCGGATCACGCATGACGGCAAGTTGCGCACGCCAGCTGGTGGCCGACGAAACGCGGTGCGCGGGATTGCTGCGCGAGAACAGCCAGAACACGATGGCGGTGATCAGCATCGCCACCGAGTACACCTTCGGCACGATTTCCCAGGTGCCGGCGGCCAGAATCAGAGCGGGCGCGACGAACTTGGTCAAGGCGGCGCCCGAGTTGCCGGCACCGAAGATGCCCATGGCCAGGCCCTGGCGCGAGCGCGGGAACCAGCGGGCGACATACGGCGTGCCCACCGAGAACGAGCCGCCCGCCAGGCCGACGAACAGCCCGAGCACCAGCAGTTGCCACAGCGTATGCGCGTACGAGATCAGCCAGATGGGGATCACCGTCAGCAGCATCAGCACGAAGAACACGACGCGGCCGCCGTAGCGGTCCGTCCAGATGCCGAGCGGCACGCGGATCAGGGAGCCGCTCAGCACCGGCGTGGCTGCCAGCAGCCCGAACTCGGTGTCATTCAGGCCGAGTTCCTTCTTGAGCGGAATGCCGAGCACGGCAAACAGCATCCAGACGGCGAAACAGATCGTGAAGGCGAAAGTGCTGGACCAGAGCGTCGTCCAAGCACCGGAAGGGACGGGTTCTGGCTTGCTGGAGGGGAGGTTTGGGGTGGCCATGGCCGGGTTCCGAAGTCACTTTGGGGAGTGACGCCAGATTAGGCCTGTGGCGATTTGCCGACTATTCGCCGGGCGTAGAGGTAGGTGGGGAAGGGGCTATGCGGGACGGACTAGTCCGATCGGCATATGGACGGCGGGAAGTGATGGGGGAGTCGGCCAATTCCGGACCGTGCGGTCGGTGAATCCCGGCAAAGCGGGATTCAATGTGGCGGCCGTTTCCCCCGGCTCCTCTCCCGCGTGCGGGAAAGGAGCGGGCGGCAATGCTTAGGCCGCCGGCGGGGGCACGTAGCCCGCGGCCTGGTCGGCGCCGTCGCCGAAGAAGTACTTCTCGGTCTGCTTGATCAGGTACTGGCGCGCCCGCGGGTCGGCCATGTTCAGGCGGTTCTCGTTGATCAGCATGGTCTGATGCTTGAGCCAGCCGGCCCAGGCTTCCTTGGACACGTTCTGCCAGATCTTCTTGCCGAGATCGCCCGGCAGCGGGGGGAAGTCGAGGCCTTCGGCTTCCTTGTTCAGCTTGATGCAATGGACCATGCGGGCCATGAGGGACTCCTTGTTCGTTTGGCCGCTATTGTAGCCAAGCTGGCCGGCCGGGCGGGAGTATCCGCCCATGCCCCTGCCGACCTTGTTGTTACTGCGGCGTCAGAGCTTCTTCATCAGGACCATCGACTTGCGCTGCCAGTTGTAGAGCTTGCGCTTGTCTTCGGGCAGATCGTCGACCGTGGCGTGGACGAACCCCCGCTTGAGGAACCAGTGTTCGGTGCGCGTGGTGAGCACGAATAGGCGTTCCAGGCCCAGCGCGCGGGCGCGGCGCTCGATCCGCTTGAGCAGCCGTTCGCCGTCGCCGGTGCCCTGGGCTTCCTGCGATACGGTAAGGCAGGCCATCTCGCCCATGTTCTCGCGCGGGAATTCATAGAGCGCGGCGCAGCCGAACAGCACGCCGTCGTGCTCGATCACCGAGAACTTGTCGATGTCGCGCTCGAGCAGATGGCGGCCGCGGGGAACCAGCGTGCCATCGGCCTCGAGCGGGGCGATGAGTTGCAGAATGCCGCCGACGTCGTCGAGCGTGGCTTCACGCAGGCTTTCCAGATCGCTGTCGGACAGCATGGTGCCCACGCCGTCGTGCAGGAACAGCTCCAGCAGTACCGAACCGTCCAGCGAGAACGGGATCAGGTGCGCGCGCGGCACGCCGCCCTTGAGCGCCTTGACCAGATGCTGGAGGTAGTACGCGACGTCGGGCGGCAGATGGTTGTTCTGGAGCCGTTCCACGGCGGTGCGCAGCGACATTTCCTTCATCAGCTTGCCCACCTGGTCGGGCACGCCGGGTACCTCGGTGATGAAGATCAGCTTGTCCGCCTTGAGCGCGCTGGCCGTGGCGCTGGCCACGTCCTCCATCGACAGGTTGAATGCCTGGCCGGTCGGCGAGAAGCCGAGCGGCGACAGCAGCACCACCTTGCCGTGCGATAGCGACATGCGCATCGAGTCGCCGTCGATCTTGCGGACCAGACCGGTGTGCTGATAGTCCACGCCATTGACGATGCCCACCGGGCGCGCGGTGATGAAGTTGCCCGACACCACGGAAAGCTGGGCGCCAGCCATCGGCGTGTTGGGCAGCCCCTGGCTGAACGCGGCCTCGATGTCGAGGCGCAGTTCGCCGGCGGCTTCCTTGGCGCATTCCAGCGCGGCGTTGTCGGTGATTCGGATGCCTTCCGCGTACTGCGACTGGACATTGCGCAGCGCGAGCTGTTCTTCCACCTGCGGTCGGGACCCGAACACCAGCACAATCTGCATGCCCATCGCGTGCAGCAGTGCCACGTCGTTGACCAGTCCGTTGAGCACCCCGGCCTTGACCAGTTCGCCGCTGAAGGCGATCACGAAGGTCTTGCCCCGGAAGGCATGGATATAGGGCGCGACCGATCGCAGCCAGTCGACGAACTGCTGCTGGTCCGGGCCGGCGGGCTCGGCAAGCTCCGTGGCGACGGGCGGCTTCTGGGTGTCGGGCGCGGCCTTTACGGGCAGCGGGAGCGGGGCGGAGGCAGGATCGGGGTCCTGCTGCGGGGAGTCGGTTCTGGCGTTCATGCGGCGGATTATAATCCCGGCCAATGTCAGCACAACGCCCCGCCAAACCTGTTCCGTCCCGGCCCGCCGAGGCCACGACTTCCCCGGTTCCTCCGAATCCCGCCATGCGGCCGGCGGAGGCCGCCGCGCGCGCGCCTCGCCCGCCCGGCGGGCCTCGCCAACCTCGTGCGCCCCAGCCGGCACGGCTTGCCAATCCGATACCGGAAATCACGTTTCCGGAGGCCTTGCCCGTCTCGGCGCGGCGCGAAGAGATCGCCCGGGCACTGCAGGCCAACCAGGTCATCATCGTTTCCGGCGAAACCGGCTCGGGCAAGACCACTCAGCTGCCGAAGATCGCGTTGTCGATCGGGCGGGGCCCGGCACGCGAGGGCAAGCCCGGCGGCGGGCTGATCGGCCACACCCAGCCGCGCCGGATCGCGGCCACCTCCACGGCCAAGCGCATCGCGCAGGAACTGGGCACGCCGCTGGGCGAGACGGTCGGCTATCAGGTCCGGTTCAACGACACGATGTCGGCCGGTGCATCGGTCAAGCTGATGACCGACGGCATCCTGCTGGCCGAGACGCAGAATGATCCGCTGCTGCGCGCCTACGACACGATCATCATCGACGAGGCGCACGAGCGCAGCCTCAACATCGACTTCCTGATCGGCTACCTGCGCCAGATCTTGCCGAAGCGGCCGGATCTGAAGGTGATCATCACGTCGGCAACCATCGACGCCAAGCGCTTTGCCGAGCATTTCGCGCGCAACGGCAAGCCGGCGCCCGTGATCGAGGTCAGTGGCCGACTCTATCCGGTAGAGGTGCGCTACCGGCCGATCCAGGCGGATGCGCCGGCCGACGGCGCCCCGCGTACCGAGAAGGCCCGGGAGCGCGATCTGTACGACGGCATCGTTGACGCCGTGGACGAACTCTGCCGCGTCGGGCCCGGTGACGTGCTGGTGTTCCTGCCGGGCGAGCGGGAGATCCGCGAGGCCGCCGAGGCGCTGCGCAAGCATCATCCGCCGCATACGGAAATCCTGCCGCTGTTTGCGCGGCTGTCCGTGCAGGAGCAGGAACGGGTGTTCAAACCGTCGAACGCGCGGCGCATCGTGCTGGCCACCAACGTGGCGGAGACGTCGCTGACGGTGCCTGGCATCCGCTACGTGGTGGATACGGGGCTGGCGCGCGTCAAGCGCTATTCGTACCGCAACAAGGTCGAGCAACTCCAGATCGAATCGATCTCGCAGGCGGCAGCCAACCAGCGTGCCGGCCGATGTGGCCGGGTGGCGAACGGTGTCTGCATCCGCCTGTACGAGGAAAGTGATTTCCTGGGCCGCGTGCGCTTCACCGATCCGGAAATCCTGCGCTCGTCGCTGGCAGCGGTCATCCTGCGCATGAAAGCGCTGCGCCTGACCGATATCGAGGCGTTCCCGTTTATCGAGCCGCCGCTGGGCCGTGCCATCGCCGACGGCTACCAGTTGCTGCAGGAACTGGGCGCGTTCGACGAGGCCAACCAGCTCACCGGCGTTGGCCGCCAGTTGTCCAAGCTGCCGCTCGACCCGCGCGTGGCGCGGATGATCCTGGCCGCGCGCGACCAGCAATGTCTGCGCGAGGTGCTGATCATCGCCAGCGCGTTGTCCGTGCAGGACCCGCGAGACCGCCCGCAGGAGGCCCAGGAGGCCGCCGACCAGGCACATCGCAAGTTCATGGACGAGAAGTCCGAGTTTCTGGGCTGGGTCAAGCTGTGGAAGTGGTTCGAAGAAGCCGTCGCGCACAAGAAGACCAACCGGCAGTTGCAGGAGCAGTGCCGCGCCAACTTCCTGTCGCATGTTCGCCTGCGCGAATGGCGCGATGTGCATTCGCAGTTGCTGACCACGGTGACGGAACAGGGCTGGCGCCTGAACGAGAGCGAGCCGACCTTCGAGCAGGTGCACAAGGCGCTGCTGACCGGCCTGCTCGGCAACGTTGGCCTGAAGCTGGACGAATCCGATGGCAAGGGGCGCGAGTACCTGGGCGCGCGCGGCATCAAGTTCCACCTCTGGCCGGGCTCGCTCATCGCGCGCAAGGTGGGGCGCTGGATCATCGCGGCCGAATTGGTGGAAACCAGTCGCCTGTACGCGCGCACGCTGGCCCGCGTCGAGCCGGAATGGGTCGAGCAGGTAGGCAGCCATCTGCTCAAGGTGAGCTGGAGCGAGCCGCACTGGGAGAAGAAGGCCGGGCAAGTGCTGGCGCTCGAGCGCGGCACGCTGTACGGCTTGCCCGTGTACCAGCATCGTCGGGTGCACTTTGGGCCGATGAACCCGGCCGAGGCACGCGAGCTGTTCATCCGCCACGCACTAGTGGAAGGCGAGTTCGACACACGGCTGCCGTTCTTCGCCCATAACCAGCGTCTGGTGCGCGAGATCGAGAACCTGGAGCACAAGTCGCGCCGTCAGGACGTGCTGGTGGACGACGCGCTCATTTTCGCGTTCTACGATCGCGCGATTCCCGCCGACATCCACAATCAGGTGGCGTTCGAGAAGTGGTATCAGGCGGAGTCCGCGAAGGATCGCAAACTCCTGTACCTGAATCGCGACGAGTTGATGCGGCACGAAGCGGCAGGTATCACGACGGACCTGTTCCCGAAGATCCTGCCGATCGCCGGGATCGACATGGCGCTGACGTACCACTTCGAACCTGGCAGCCATCGCGATGGCGTGACGCTGACGGTGCCGCTGTACGCGCTCAACCAGGTACGACCCGAGCGCACCGAGTGGCTCGTGCCGGGCATGATCAAGGAGAAGGTGCATCTGCTGCTGAAATCGCTGCCACAGAAGCTGCGCCGCCACTGCGTGCCGCTGCCCGACTACGCGGCTGGGTTTGTCGACCGCCAGCCGTTCGGGGAGGGAGATCTGCTCGATGTGCTGATCGCCGACGTCCGCGAGCAGACCGGCACGATGATCAAGCGTGCGGACTTCAAGCTCGAGACGCTGCCTGCCCACCACGCGATGAATTTCAAGGTGATCGACGAGCACGGCCGCCAGCTGGACATGGGCCGCAACCTGGCCCAGTTGCGTGCGGAGTTCGGCGGTCAGGCGCAGCAGTCGTTCCAGAACATTGCCGCGCGTGATGTGCCTGCGGCGGAAGCCGGTCAATTCGAGAACCTGACCTCGTGGTCGTTCGGCGAGTTGCCCGAACTGCTTGAGATCCGCAAGGGCAACCAGACGCTGTTTGGCTATCCGGCGCTGGTTGACCACGGCGATCACTGCGATGTGGAAGTCTTCGACGATCCGCAGGAGGCCGCGCGTATCCACCATGCCGGGCTGCGCCGGTTGTTCGCACTGCAACTGCGCGAGCAGGTCAAGTTCATCGAGAAGAACATTCCGAACCTGCAGCAGATGGCGATGCAGTACATGACGCTGGGCACGCAGGAGGAGTTGCGTAACCAGATCGTCATGATGGCGCTGGAACGCGCCTGCCTGCAGGCGCCCCTGCCGCGCAACGAAGCCGAGTTCAATACCCGCAAGGAAGAAGGGCGGGCGCGGCTGTCGCTGCTGGCCCAGGAAATCGCGCGGCTGGTGGGCACGATCCTCGCCGAGTTTGCGGGGCTGCCGCGTAAGCTGCTCCAGGCCAAGCCGTTCGGCTCGGCCTATCAGGATCTGGAAGGCCAACTGGCACGCTTGATGACGAAGTCTTTCGTGATCGATACGCCATATGTCCAGCTGGCGCACTTTCCGCGCTACCTGAAGGGCATGGTGATGCGGGTGGACAAGCTCAAGGGCGATCCGTCCCGTGACAGCCAGCGCATCCAGGAAATGACCCCGCTGGTGCAACAGTGGCAGCGTGCGGAGAAGCAACTACGGTCGCAGGGCCGGGGCGCTGCCGATGCCCGCCTCGACGAATTCCGCTGGATGCTTGAGGAATTGCGGGTGGCCTTGTTCGCGCAGGAACTGCGCACGCCACAGCCAATGTCGGTCAAGCGGCTTCAGAAAGTCTGGGAGTCCATGCAGCGATAGGCCGGTGTCCAGGAGGGGGGGCTGTCCAGATTATTTGTATCTAATTGTGATAGGCCCTCAAGTTTGATGATTCACGTCATCGTACTGGTCGATTGAAACGTTAGAATGCGCGATTCGTCATGATTTAACGGTCTTATGCTCGCATTGCGTCGTGTTGTGGCTGGCGCTGTTTCGGTCGGCGCCCTGGCATTGGCATTGGTGTCCGCACCCGCCCGCGCGGAAGTTGTAGTAATCCTGAATTCAGGTGACGCAAGCGTTACTTTGATCGACAAGGACACGCAGAAGGTGTTGGAGACGTTCCCGATCGGGAAGGAACCCCATCACCTGATCGCCACCCCCGACGACAAATCGCTGATCGTCGCCAATGCGGTTGGCAACGACCTCGTTTTCCTCGACCCGGTGACCGGCAAGGTGCAGCAGCGCGTGCCGAACATCGACGACCCATACCAGATCGGCTTCTCGCCCGACCAGAAGTGGTTCATCGCCACCGGCAACCGGCTGGACCGCGTCGACGTCTATCGTTGGGATGGCCGCCAGCTCAAGATCGCCAAGCAGTTCCCGCTGGCCAAGACACCGAGCCATATCGCGTTCACGGCCGACAGCAAGATTGCATTCATCACGCTGCAGGATTCGAACCAGATCGCCGCGATCGACCTGAACACGCTCGCCGTGCTCTGGACCATGGAGGCTGGCTCCGCGCCGGCCGGTATCTGGGTCACGCCAGACCAGAAGTACTTGCTGGTGGGCATGACGGGGGCTGACTACGTTGCCGTGATCGACTGGCGTACCCGGACAGTGGTCAAGCAGATCCAGACCGGCAAGGGCGCGCACAACTTCCGGGCCGTGGGCGACAAGCGGCATCTGTTCCTGAGCAACCGGGTGTCTGGCTCGATAAGCATCATCGACCAGCAAACGCTGTCGAAGGTCGGCGAGATCACGGGTCTGCTGCCGGGCTCGGACGACATGGAACTGACTGCCGATGGCAAGACGCTCTGGGTGACGTTCCGCTGGGCGCGCTCGGTTGGCCTGATCGATGTGGCCAGCCGCAAGATGATCAAGACGATCCGTGTCGGCAAATCGCCGCATGGCATCTACTTCCGCACGCGCGCGCCGCTCTATTAAGAAGGTCAGCGCCATGCGCAACTGGATGATCCGGATCGGGGTAGCTGCGGCGGGGTTGCTGGCGAGCGCCTCGCTTGCTCTGGCGGCCGACGCCAGCCCCGGAGCCTGCCGAGCCGGCACGCTCTATCTGACGTTTGACACTGGCAGCATGAGCCAGGCGGAACTGATCGCTCGCACGTTGCGCAAGCACCATATCCGCGCGACGTTCTTCCTGGCCAACGAGCCCACGGTCAACCACGACAATTCGCTGGATCCAACTTGGGCGGCTTACTGGAAATCGCTGGCTGCCGACGGTCATGCCTTTGGCACCCACACGTTCGACCATGTCTACCTTCGCAGCGCGAAGGGTGGCGAGGGCGGCAAGGTCGTCATGCGGCCGCAGTTCGGGGCGCAGGGCGGCAAGGACGTGGCGATGACCGAGGAATCGTTCTGCACGGAACTGCGCCGGAGCGCGCAGGCCTTCCAGTCGATGACCGGTCAGCCGATGGTGCCGCTGTGGCGCGCTCCGGGTGGCCATACGTCACCGAAGACGCTGGCATGGGCCGAGCAATGCGGCTTCAAGCACGTGGGCTGGGCGCCGGCCGGTTTTCTCGGCGACGAACTGTCTTCCGAGCGCTACCCTAACCAGGTGTTGCTCGAACGCGCGCTGCGCGATCTGCGCGATGGCGACATCACGATGGCCCACCTGGGTATCTGGTCGCGCAAGGACCCCTGGGCGCCGGGCGTGCTGGAGCCGCTGATCAGCGGGCTCGAGCAGAAGGGCTTTTGCTTCGCCACGCTGCGCGAGCATCCGCAGTACAAGCACTGGATTGCCCAGCGTGGTCCGGTGCGAGTGGAGCAGGCGGGGGAACAACCTCAAACATCGTCTGTATCGGGAGCGAAACGGTAATGTGGGACGCGCTCGCCAACTGGCTTAACCTGTGGGTGGGCCAGATCGAAGCCACGGTCTTTCAGAACGTGGTGTTGCCCGTGGTTTATAACCTCGGCTTCGGTGGCTATGCCGAAGACGCGTTCACCGGCACGGAATGGCTGCTGGTCGGGTTGGTCCAGATCGCCGTGATGGTGCTGATCCTCGGTCCGCTCGAGAGACTGCGGCCCGTTGAGGCCGTGACCGACCGCGCGGCCATCCGCACCGATATCCTCTATACGCTCATCCATCGCCTGGGGCTGTTCCGGCTGGTGATGTTTTTCCTGCTGGCACCGTTGATGGATGGCATCGAAGGCCATCTGCGACTGCTGGGATGGCAGCGTGTCAACGTCGAGGACTGGTGGCCCGGCGTGACGTCGATCCCGCTGATCAGCTTTTTCCTCTATCTGGCGCTTTTCGACCTGCTCGACTACTGGTATCACCGGCTGTCGCATACGTACCGCTGGTGGTGGAGCCTGCACGCGGTGCACCACAGCCAGCGCCAAATGACGCTCTGGAGCGACAACCGCAATCATCTGCTCGACGATATCCTGCGCGATTTCGTTTTCGCGGCCGTTGCGCTGGCGGTGGGGGTCGAGCCGTCGCAGTACGTCCTGCTTGTGGCGCTGTCGCAACTGCTGCAGAGCCTGCAGCACGCCAATCTGCGCCTGCACTTCGGCTGGTTGGGCGAGCGCCTGCTGATTTCGCCGCGCTTCCATCGCACGCACCACGCGGTGGGGCTCGGCCATGAAAAACGCGCCACGGCGGACAAGCCCGCACGGCTCGGCGGGTGCAACTATGGCGTGATCTTCCCTTGGTGGGACATGCTCTTTGGCACTGCGGACTTCACCGACGCCTATCATCCGACCGGCATCCGCGACCAGATGCCGCCACCTGCCGGGCGTGCGCGTAGCTACGGCGATGGCTTCCTGTCGCAGCAATGGCTTGGCATCAAGCGGTTGCTTCGCCTGGGGTAGGTTTCTTTCTGCTCGGCTCCAGCGCCACTTCGCGCGCATTTCCGAGGGTTTCCGGAAACACGATCGCCGGGCTGTGCTAGGCTCCGAGGGCTTCTTTCACCTCTTTGCCGCATGAACGATATCTTCCGCTCGTTTGGCCGCGCACTGGTCAGTCAGATGCATCCACGGATGCTGATGCTGACCATCGTGCCATTCGTTCTCGCTACCGTCCTCTGGGGCGGCCTGATCTGGTGGGGCTGGGAACCAATCATGGGGACGGCCCGCGCCATCCTCGAAGGCTCGGTGTTCACGAGCTGGATCTACTCGATGCTCGACTGGCTCGGTCTGCAGTCGCTGCGCAGCGTGGTGGCGCCGCTCTTCGTGCTGACCCTGGCGATCCCGCTGGTCATTGCGTCGATGCTGATCTTCATCAGCTTGTTCTCGGTGCCGGTGGTGGTCAGGCAGCTCGAACGCAGCTATCCGGATCTGGCCAAGTCTCATGGGGGCAGCATCGTTGGCAGCGTCTTCCAGACGCTCGGCAGCACGCTGATCTTCCTGTTGCTGATCCTCATCACGCTGCCGTTATGGCTGATTCCGCCGTTCTTCGCGCTGATTCCGCCGGTATTGTGGGGCTGGCTGACGTACCGGGTGATGACCTACGACGCACTGGCGGAACATGCCACGGCCGAAGAACGCAAGACGCTCATGAAGCGCCATCGGGTGCCGCTGCTGATGATCGGTGTGGCGGTTGGCTTGCTCGGGTCCGCGCCGACGTTGCTGTGGGTCTGGTCCGCTGTCATCATCTTCCTGTTCCCGCTGGTGCTGGCCGGCACGCTGTGGCTCTACGTGCTGATCTTCATTTTCTCGGCACTGTGGTTCGGCCACTTCTGCCTGCGCGCGCTGGGGGATCTGCGTGCGGAGCGCGCGGCCGCCGCGCCGCCACCGCCCCCGGCTACCGACGTGATCGAGCTGGCGCCCTCTGATGTGCGCCGCATCGAGCCTTCCTGAAAACAATTCTGAGCGAGCGCATCATGGGTTTTGGTTTGATTGTCATCGGCGACGAGATTCTCTCCGGTCGGCGCGAGGACAAGCACATGCGCCGTGCCATCGAGCTACTTGGCGCGCGCGGGCTGGCGCTGGACTGGGCCGAGTACATCGGGGATGACCGCGAGCGCATCACGGCCACGCTACGCCGCACGCTGGCGGGCGCGGATATCGTCTTCTGCACGGGTGGCATCGGCGCCACGCCTGACGACCACACGCGCCAATGCGTGGCCGCGGCGCTGGGCGTGGATCTGGCCTTGCACCCCGAGGCGCGCGAACTGATCGCATTGCGTATTGCGGAAACGGCCAATGGCGATCCGGTCAAGGCGGATCTGAACCAGCCAGAGAACCAGCATCGTTTCAAGATGGGGGAGTTCCCGGTCGGTGCCCGGATCATTCCGAACAGCTACAACCGCATTCCGGGTTTCTCGGTGGCCGATCACCATTTCATGCCGGGCTTCCCGGTCATGGCGTGGCCGATGATGGAGTGGGTGCTGGACAACCGGTACGCGCACCTGTTCCATCAGGATACCGAGGTGTCGCGCGCGTTCTACGTGTTCGAGGCGCCCGAATCGACGCTGACGCCGTTGATGGAGCAGGTGGAGGCGTCGTTCGCCGGTATTCGCGTGTTCAGCCTGCCATCAGTCGGGGATGCCGCGCGCGGTGACAAATTCGTGCGGCGCCATATCGACCTTGGTGTGAAGGGGCCGGCCGACATGGTCGGGCCGGCTTACGCGATGCTGCTCGACGGGGTCCGGACGATGGGCTTCGAGATCGTCGAGCAGTAAGCGGCGTATCAATGATTCGTGGCGCTGCTCAGGCGCCATGCCACGGCAGGCCGCGCACGCACCAGCCCTCCACCGTCTTGCGGTGATGGTGGTCGTCGCGGTTGCCTTCGAAGCCTTCGAGTACATCCATCGCCAGCAGGTAACCGTTTTCCGTCGCCACGCGCGCCGCGTGTTTCGAGCGGGCGGCGCTGCGGCACAGGAACAGCACCGGCGCGTCGGCCGGTACCCGGGCCTTCAGTTCAGCCACAAAGTTGGCGTTCTGGGCGCCGCCGGGATACGACATCCATTCGATATGGGCGAACTGCTCGTCGGGCAGATCCACGCCGCCCACCCAATCCAGTTCTGCCTGCGTGCGCACGTCGACCAGTACGGCCTTCGGCTCGGCCTGCAGCAGCGCATAGGCCTCTTGCGGCGTGAGGGCGCCGAAATAGGAGAGTTCGCCTTGCTGCTTGCGCGTCTGGGCGGCCTGGAGGAGTTCGTCTCGGGTAGTCATCTTTTGTGACGGAGTCAATAAGAATGGAGGGAAAGCGGGGGCTGGCCTGAGCAGGGGCAACAAGGCCAACGCGGCACTGGGAAGCCGGCTGAATCGGCGTTATTCTAGCGCGGCCATTGTGGCAGACCCGAAAAATGTCCAAGCAAGGCGCGGTGGTGGTGCTATGCGATTGCACCCATATGGTGCCTAATTTCGAGGTGAGCACATAAACGGTGCAAAACCTTGGATTGCGCACCGTTATGGTGTTTGATTGGGGTGAGCGGCGTGCGCGGGCAGTGCACTTCGCCGTGGCATCAGGTTGGCCGGCTGGATTGCATGCAATCCGATGTTTTCGCTCCGGTGCGCGCCAATCCAAGCCAGTGCACGTTTTTCGGGAAGTCGGGAGTCTGGCAGGCGGAAAGGTGGCTTCGGCTGGCACGCTTTCTGCTAACATTCGACGTCCCTTTTGGGGCGGTCCAGACAGATGACCGCACCAACTTTGGCTTACCCACTTTCCCAGTTTCAGCCCGAATTTCCAGGAGATAGGCATGGCGCAGAGCGTTGCAGATGTGATGAAGCTCGTGAACGAAAACGACGTGAAGTTCGTCGATTTCCGTTTCACGGATACCAAGGGCAAAGAACAGCACGTCTCGGTGCCGGTGTCGCACTTCGACGAAGACAAGTTCGAGAGCGGCCACGCCTTTGATGGTTCGTCCATCGCAGGCTGGAAGGGTATCGAGGCCTCCGACATGCTGCTCATGCCGGATTCGGGTACCGCCTACATCGACCCGTTCTACGAAGAGCCGACGCTGGTGCTGAGCTGCGACGTGATCGAGCCGTCGGACGGCAAGGGCTACGACCGCGATCCGCGCTCGATCGCCAAGCGCGCTGAAGCCTACCTGAAGAGCACCGGCCTGGGCGACACCGCCTTCTTCGGTCCGGAACCCGAGTTCTTCATCTTCGACGGCGTGACCTGGAACATCGACATGCAAGGCTGCTCGGTGAAGATCCAGTCGGAAGAAGCACCATGGTCGTCGGGCAAGGAATTCGAGCACGGCAACAGCGGTCACCGTCCGGGCAAGAAGGGCGGCTATTTCCCGGTTGCCCCGATCGACACGTTCCAGGACATGCGTTCGGAAATGTGCCTGATTCTGGAATCGCTGGGCATCCCCGTTGAAGTGCACCACCACGAAGTGGCTGGCCAGGGCCAGAACGAAATTGGCACGCGCTTCAGCACGCTGGTGCAACGCGCCGACTGGACCCAACTGCAGAAGTACGTGATCCAGAACGTCGCGCACACCTACGGCAAGACCGCCACGTTCATGCCGAAGCCGATCGTGGGCGATAACGGTTCGGGCATGCACGTTCACCAGTCGATCTGGAAGGACGGTCAGAACCTGTTCGCGGGCAACGGCTACGCCGGCCTGTCGGAATTCGCGCTGTACTACATCGGCGGCATCATCAAGCACGCTCGCG
>Ga0310345_10000262_pt1 | contig 95239 bp, 84 predicted proteins | sample HC15DNA20500_MG_FD_204667 | JGI IMG/M metagenome (GOLD analysis project Ga0310345, IMG submission 204667) | Marine microbial communities from station ALOHA, North Pacific Subtropical Gyre - HC15-DNA-20-500_MG | ecosystem: Environmental > Aquatic > Marine > Oceanic | place: Pacific Ocean: North... | reverse complement strand
CTTCACGATCAAGCAGTTCCCCTCGCCGTTCGGTTCGTCCGGCTTCCTGGGCAGCCAGCTGATCTCGACCCACCAGGCCGGCATGATCGGCGTCACGCTGGTCCTGCTTCTGCTGCTGTTCTTCTTCTTCCGCTTCACGCGTATCGGCCTTGCCATGCGGGCAGCGGCGTCGCTGCCTGAATCGGCGCGTCTTGTCGGCATCAACACGAGCTGGATGATCGCGCTCGGCTGGGGCATGGCCTCCGCCATCGGCGCCATCGCCGGTCTGCTGATCGCGCCGGTGGTGTTCCTCGAACCCAACATGATGGGCGGCATCCTGCTGTACGGCTTCGCAGCCGCGGTGCTCGGCGGTCTGACCTCGCCGTTCGGCGCGGTGGTCGGCGGCTTCCTGGTCGGCGTCTTCGAAAATCTCGTGGGCACCTACATTCCGGGCGTCGGCAACGAACTGAAACTTCCGATCGCGCTGGCACTGATCATCGTCGTGCTTGTCATCAAACCGTCCGGTCTGTTCGGCCGCGCCATCGTACAGCGAGTTTAATCATGAGCACCGTTCAGGACTCCGTTTCGCAAGCTCCAGCGGTCGCCGCGCCATCGAAGAAGTCGATGACGGTCGGCACCACCACGACCCTCGTGATGCTCGCGCTGCTGATCATCACGCCGCTGTTCGTGAAGAACTTCATCATCTTCCAGATGACGATGGTGCTGATCTACGCCATCGCCATCCTGGCCCTCAATCTGCTCACCGGCGGCAGCGGGCAGTTCTCGCTCGGCCAGAGCGCGTTCTACGCGGTCGGCGCCTATACTGCCGGCATTCTGATGGAGCATCTCGGCGTCAACTATGTGCTGACGATTCCCGCCGCGGGCCTCGTCTGCTTCATCTTCGGGTTCCTGTTCGGATTCCCGGCGTTGCGGCTCTCGGGCGTCTATCTCGCGCTCGCGACCTTCGCGCTCGCAGTGGCCATGCCGCAGATCCTCAAGCTGAACGTGTTCGAGCACTGGACCGGCGGCGTGCAGGGCCTCGTCATCACCAAGCCGGACGCGCCGTTCGGCCTCAAGATGTCGCAGGACATGTGGCTGTACTACTTCACGCTGTTCGTCTCGGGAATCATCTACCTCCTGGCCGTGAACCTGCTGCGAAGCCGGTCCGGACGCGCGCTGATGGCGATCCGCGACAATCCGATCGCCGCCTCGGCGATGGGCGTCGACCTGCCGCTGTACAAGACCCTGGCATTCGGCGTCTCCGCTGCGTTCACCGGCATCGCCGGAGCGCTCGGCGCCATCGTGGTGCAGTTCGTGGCTCCCGACAGCTTCACCATCCAGCTCGCAATCGCGATCTTCGTCGGCATGGTGGTCGGCGGCGTCGGCTGGCTGCCGGGATCGCTGGTCGGTTCCGCCTTCATCGTGTTCGTGCCCAACGTCGCGGAACACATCTCGAAGGGCCTGTCCGGCGCGGTGTTCGGCGTCTTCCTGTTCGCCGTCATCTTCCTGCTGCCCCACGGTGCCCGGCAGGTCGCCTACTACATCGAGGCTTTGTTCCGCAAAAAGAGCAAATCCTAAGGATAGCCATAAGTTTGATTTAACGACGTTAAATCAGGCTTGTCGGCATCTGATTGTTTGCGCATGGTGCTTCCGGAAATCGGTTTCCGGACCAGGTGACAGGGGTCTGATTCAGTTCATCTGAATCAGACCCCTCATTTTAGCCTCTCGGGGTATAATGTCTTTCCGGAGCCGATTTCCGCTAGGCGGAATACCGCATCTCAGGGAGAGACTACGATGTTATCCAAACTCAAGCTCAACGTAGCGGCAGTGTCGGCCGTCGCCGCGCTCGCGATGACGAGCGGCCATGCGCTCGCGCAAAAAAAATACGACACCGGCGCGACCGATACTGAAATCAAGATCGGCAACATCATGCCCTACAGCGGCCCCGCGTCCGCGTATGGCGTCATCGGGAAGATGGAAGAAGCCTACTTCAAGATGATCAACGATCAGGGCGGCATCAATGGCCGCAAGATCACCTTCATCACCTATGACGACGGCTACAGCCCTCCGAAGGCGGTTGAGCAGGCGCGCAAGTTGGTCGAGAGCGACGAAGTCCTGCTCATCTTCGGACCGCTCGGCACGCCGTCGAATTCCGCGATCCAGAAGTACCTGAACGCCAAGAAGGTGCCGCAGCTGTTCGTGGCGACCGGCGCCACCAAGTTCGGCGAGCCAAAGGAATTCCCCTGGACCATGGGCTGGCAGCCGGCCTACCAGAGCGAAAGCCGCGTTTACGCCAAGCATCTGCTCGCGACCAAGCCGGACGCCAAGATCGCAATCCTCTACCAGAACGACGACTTCGGTAAGGACATGCTGAAGGGCCTGAAGGACGGTCTCGGCGCCAAGGCGTCGCAGATCATCGCCGAGGACAGCTACGAGGTGTCCGAGCCGACCATCGACTCGCACATCATCAAGCTGAAGGCCTCCGGCGCCGACGTGTTCGTCAGCTTCACCACGCCGAAGTTCGCCGCACAGGCGATCAAGAAGGTCGCCGAACTCGGCTGGAAGCCGATGTACATCCAGAGCAACGTCGGTGCATCGGTCGGCAGCGTGCTCAAGCCGGCCGGCTTCGAGAACGCGCAGGGCATCCTCTCGGCGGCCTACGCCAAGGACGGCGCGGACCCGCAGTGGGACAACGATGAAGGCATGAAGAAGTTTTACGCCTTCCTCGCCAAGTATGCCCCCGACATGAACAAGGCCGACGGCTCGGTCGTCTATGGCTACGGCCAGGCGCAGACGCTGGTTCAGGTGCTCAAGCAGGCCGGTGACAACCTGACCCGCGAGAACATCATGAAGCAGGCAGCAAACCTGAAGGACTTCGTCCCCGACACACTGCTGCCGGGCGTGAAGATCAACACCAGCCCCACCGACTTCTACCCGATCGACCAGCTGCAGATCATGCAGTTCAAGGGCGAGAAGTACGAGCTGCAGGGACCGATCATCACCGGCGGAATGGGCGGAAGTTAACCTTTCGCGCTGCGAAACAGACTGCCGCAAAAACGAGCCCTCCGCGACCCCGTCGCGGAGGGCTTTTCGTTGTGCGGGGCCTGCAAAGGGTATTGAATATTGCTGAGCCGCAAAGAGCTCAAAAATCAAAAAACACAACGAAGACACAAACACGATTCCAAGGAGGAACGTAATGTCAGCTATCTATTCGCGAATAGCGATCGCTTCGGCCGCCGTGGCCCTGCTCGCCGCGACAAGCACCGGCGCACTTGCCCAAAAGAAATACGATCCCGGCGCATCCGATACCGAAATCAAGATCGGCAATATTATGCCCTACAGCGGACCGGCCTCCGCCTACGGCGTCATCGGCAAGACCGAACAGGCCTACTTCAACAAGATCAATGCCGAGGGCGGCATCAACGGCCGCAAGATCAACTTCATCTCGTACGACGATGCCTACTCGCCGCCGAAGGCTGTCGAACAGGCGCGCAAGCTGGTCGAAAGCGATGAAGTCCTGCTGATCTTCAATTCGCTCGGCACGCCGTCGAATTCGGCGATCCAGAAATACATGAACTCAAAAAAGGTGCCGCAACTGTTCGTCGCCACCGGCGCGACCAAGTGGAACGACCCGAAGGAGTTTCCCTGGACCATGGGCTGGCAGCCCAGCTACCAGAGCGAAGGCCGCATCTACGCGAAGTACATGATGAAGGAAAAGCCAAACGGCAAGATCGGCATCCTCTATCAGAACGACGACTACGGGAAGGACTACCTCAAGGGCATCAAGGACGGTCTCGGCGCCAAGGCGGCTACGATGATCGTCGCCGAGGAACCCTATGAGACCAGCGTTCCGACCGTCGACTCGCAGATCGTCGCGCTCAAGTCGAAGGGTGTCGATATCTTCATCAGCATCACCACGCCGAAGTTCGCCGCCCAGTCGATCAAGAAGGTCGCCGAACTGCAGTGGAAGCCGATGTTCATCCTGAATAATGTCGGCGCCTCGACCGGCACCGTGATGAAACCCGCGGGCTTCGAGAACTCGCAGGGAATCATCTCAGCGGCTTACGCCAAGGATGCGACCGACCCGCAATGGAAGGACGATCCGGGGATCAAAAACTTCGATGCCTTCCTCGCCAAGTACTTCCCCGATGGCAACCGCGCCGACGGATCGGTGATGGTCGGTTACGATGTGGCGCAGACCCTGGTTCATGTTCTCAAGGCGTGCGGCGACAACCTCACCCGCGAAAACGTCATGAAGCAGGCGGCGAGCATCAAGAACCTGCAAATCGACGGCTTGTTGCCGGGCATCAAGATCAATACCAGCGCGACCAACTTCGCACCGATCAGCCAACTGCAACTGCAGAAGTTCGAGGGCGATCGATGGGTGCTGTTCGGCGATGTGATGAGCGGTGAGGTCGGCGGCTAGGACCTTCGCACTGCAAAAGGCAGATCTTAGTTGTTAATGCTCTGCCTCATATTCCGCCTGATGAAACATTGAGCCCTCTGCGACGCTATCGCAGGGGGCTTTTCGTTGAACGAACCGGCGAAACGGTATTGAATGACAGCGAGCCGCCAAGAGCTCTCGAAAGCCAAAAGAGCTTTCAAAAAAACGACCGAGGACACGAACAAAATCAGGGAGCAAATAATGTCCATGACGACGTCTCGACTTGCCACTGCTGCTGCGACCTTCGCTTTTGTCGCAGCGATGAGCAGCGGCGCACTGGCCCAGAAAAAATACGACCCCGGCGCAACCGACACCGAGATCAAGATCGGCAGCATCATGCCCTACAGCGGACCGGCTTCCGCCTACGGCATCATCGGCAAGACCCAGGCCGCCTACTTCAACAAGATCAACGCCGAAGGCGGCATCAACGGCCGCAAGATCAATTTCATCTCCTATGACGACGGCTATAGCCCGCCCAAGGCGGTAGAGCAGGCCCGAAAGCTGGTCGAGAGCGATGAAGTCCTGCTGATCTTCAACTCGCTCGGCACGCCGTCGAATTCGGCGATCCAGAAATACATGAACTCAAAAAAGGTGCCGCAACTGTTCGTCGCCACCGGCGCGACCAAGTGGAACGATCCGAAGAACTTTCCCTGGACCATGGGCTGGCAGCCCAACTACCAGAGCGAGGGAATCATCTATGCGAAATACCTGATGAAGGAAAAGCCGGACGGCAAGATCGGCATTCTTTATCAGAACGACGACTTCGGCAAAGACGTGCTGAAGGGCCTGAAGGATGGTCTCGGCGCCAAGGGCGCGTCGATGATCGTGGCCGAAGAGCCTTACGAGACATCGGTGCCTACGGTGGACTCGCAGATCGTCGCGCTGAAATCGAAGGGCGCCGATGTGTTCGTCAGCATCACCACGCCGAAGTTCGGCGCGCAGTCGATCAAGAAAGTCGCCGAACTCGGATGGAAGCCGCTGTTCATCCTGAACAACGTCGCCTCCTCCACAGGATCGGTGATCAAGCCTGCCGGTTTTGAAAATGCGCAGGGCGTGATCTCGGCCACCTACGGCAAGGACCCGACCGATCCGCAGTGGAAAGACGATCCGGGCGTGAAGAACTTCGATGCGTTCCTTGCGAAGTATTTCCCCGAAGCCAACCGCGCCGACTCGTCGGTCGCGTACGGCTACAGCTCGGCGCAGACCATGGTGCATGTATTGAAGATGTGCGGCGACAATCTCACCCGCGAGAACGTCATGAAGCAGGCCGCCAGCATCAAGGATTTGCAACAGGAAATGGGACTGCCGGGCATCAAGATCAACACCAGCCCGACTGACTTTGCTCCGATCGAGCAGTTGCAGATGATGAAGTTCAAGGGCGAGCGCTGGGAACTGTTCGGCCCGATCATCAGCGGCGAGATCGGCGGCTGACAATCAGCCGGAAAGCAGCCGGATTTCCAGCCCGGAAATCCGACTTTCCCGCTCCAGACAGGCACTTCTGAAAACATTTCCGCCCTCCGCAATAACTTGCGGGGGGCCTTTTAACGTCCGGCCGATCATGTCATGTCTTGAATCCTTTTATGACAAGCGATGACCTGATGACCGACAAACGCCCTTTGCTGCGTGCCATTTTCGATGCTGCTGTCGCCGCAGCCCATCCCGACCGGATACTTGCCGGGCACCTGCCGCCGCCGCCGCGCGGGCGGATTCTCTGTCTGGCCGCGGGCAAGGCCGCCGGTGCGTTGGCGCATGCTGCGGAACGGCACTATCTCGACGGCGGTCATATTGATCCGGCGCGGCTGTCAGGGCTTGCCACCACGCGCCATGGATACGGCATGCCCACCAAACGCATCGAGGTTGTCGAGGCGGGACATCCGGTTCCCGATGAAGCAGGCATGAAGGCCGCGGCGCGAACGCTCGAACTGGCCGAAGCGGCGGTCGAAGACGATCTCGTTCTGGTGCTGTTGTCCGGCGGCGGTTCGGCGAACTGGGTCGCACCGGCGGAAGGAATTTCGTTCGCGCAGAAACAGGCGATGAACAAGAGCCTGCTCCGATCCGGCGCGCCGATCGGCGAGATGAACACTGTCCGGAAACATCTGTCGCGCATCAAGGGCGGCCGGCTCGCCCGCGCCGCCGCGCCCGCGCAGGTTCTGACCCTGGCGATCTCGGACGTGCCGTTCGACGATCCCGCAACCATTGCATCGGGACCGACGGTGCCGGACACCACCACCCTGGCCGATGCGCGCGAGATCGTCGCCCGTTATCAAATCAAGGCGGATGATGCCGTGGCCGCGGCGCTGAACGATCCGCGCAACGAAAGCTGCAAGCCCGGCGACGCCGCGTTCGCGCGCGCGGACTTCAAAATCATCGCGCGGCCGCAGGAATCGCTGGATGCCGCGGTGGCTGTTGCGCAAAACGCCGGCTATGAGGTCGTTGCACTCGGCGCCGATCTTGAAGGCGAAGCGCGCGATGTCGCCGCCGCCCATGCGCAAATCGCGCTGAAGGCGCACGCAGAGGGCAGGAAGCTCGCGGTGCTGTCCGGCGGGGAACTCACGGTCACCGTGCGAGGCAACGGACGCGGCGGGCCCAACCAGGAATACGTGCTCGCACTTGCAAGCCTGTTCGCCGATACGGCGGGCATTTGCGTGCTGGCCGGCGACACCGACGGCGCGGACGGAGGCGCCGGACATCCGACCGATCCGGCCGGTGCGATCCTCGATCAGCGCACCTTTGCAAAGATGCGCGAGCTCAAGCTCGATCCGAAGGCCTATCTCGCCAATAACGATGCGACAGCGTTCTTTGAGGCCACCGGCGATCTTCTCATGACCGGGCCGACGCTGACCAACGTCAACGACATCCGCATTATTCTGGTGGATCCGTAAGCCACCGGCGTCATTCCGGACAGACCGCGCAGCGGGCTGATCCGGAATCCAGATAGGTTCGTCGAACGGTCGTCGGTGGATTCCGGGCTCGCTCGCAAAAAGCTCGCGCCCCGGAATGACGACTTAAAACTCCTGCGCGATCCTGCCGAGCATCGCCAGCAGCAGATCGCGGTTCTCGTTGCCGAGCAGTTCACGAAGCCGCGCCTCGTGACGCGTCTCGATCAGTTTGCGCGCCCGCGACAGAACCGCGCGGCCTTTCTCGGTCAATCGCAGGATATGCGAGCGGCGGTCATTGCTGGAGCGGACGCGGACACAGAGATCCCGGCTTTCCAGTTCATCCAGCAGGGCAACGAAATTCGGCCGCAGAATGCCGAGGGTCGAGGCGATCTCGGTCTGGTTTCGTCCGGGATTCGTGTCCACCAGCATCAGGACGGAAAATTGTGCCGGTGTCAGTTGCAGCGCCGCGACGCAGCCGATGAAGTCGTCGAAAATCCGAAGTTGTGCGCGCTTGAGCGAATAGCCGAGGAAATCCGACAGATCCCCTATCCGGATCGGGGCGACAGGAGATACCGTCCGCGTGCGCGCCGCGGCCGGGCGCTTTTTGGCTTTGGCGGCAGCGGTGCTCGCGGTCCTGGAAACAGCCATCGTGCGCTTCCTGTCGTCGGTCTGCTCTTGCTATAAGGGCGCCTCGATGTTCAAAGGCGGCCAAGTCTTGTGATTATACTCGATAATCGTTATGAAACATATCAAACAGCGACGGCGGAATTCAACCGCCGCTTTCGGTGCGCCGGGCGCTTCAACCCGTCTGCACACGACGCTTGAGGGGACGCCTTGGATAGCACGATCCTTCTGTTCCTGTTGCAGGACGGAATAACCAGCGGCGCGATCTACGCGCTGCTCGGGCTCGCGCTCGTTCTGGTGTTCGCCGTCACCCGCGTCATTCTGATCCCGCAGGGCGAATTCGTCACCTTCGGCGCGCTGACCTTTGCCGTGCTGGCCACGGGCAAGGTGCCCGGCACGACCCTGCTCGCACTCGGCATGGGCGTGGTTGCGTTCGCATTCGACATGATCGCCGGGCGCAGCACGATGAACGGACGCAGGTTCGTTTACTCACTGGCGCTGAACATCCTGCTGCCGCTCGCAATCTGGGGACTGGCCACGCTGCTCGCGGGCCGGCAGAACAATGTGATCGTCAACTTCCTGCTGTCGATCGTGATCGTCGCGCCGATCGGGCTTTATCTCTATCGCATCGCCTATCAGCCGATCGCCCATGCGTCCGTTCTGGTGCTGCTGATCGCATCGGTCGGCGTGCATCTCGCCTTGCAGGGGCTGGGTCTGGTGTTCTTCGGCCCTGAAGGCCTCCGCGCGCCGGCGATTGCCACCGCCGCCTTTACCATCGGCCCGCTGCGGTTCACCGGCCAGAGCATCGCCATCTACGCCATCACTATCCTCCTGATCGTCGGGCTGTGGCTGCTGTTCGGCTACACGCTTTACGGCAAGGCGCTGCGTGCCACCGCGGTCAATCGCCTCGGCGCCCGCATCGTCGGCATCCGCACCACGCTGTCTGGACAGGTCGCGTTCCTGCTCGCCGCCGTGATCGGCACGATCTCCGGCATCCTGATCGTGCCCATTACGACGATCTACTACGACACCGGATTCCTGATCGGCCTGAAAGGCTTCGTCGCCGCCATCATCGGCGGACTTGTCAGCTATCCCCTCACCGCTACCGCCGCGCTGGTGGTCGGCATCGTCGAGGCGTTCTCGTCGTTCTATGCCAGCAACTTCAAGGAGGTCATCGTCTTCACGTTGCTGCTTCCGGTCCTGATCCTTCGCTCGCTGGCGACTCCAGAGGTCGAAGAGGAAGGGGATTAAGCGATGACGCAGCGTTGGGGCATGATCGTGTTCGCGCTGGTGATGGCGGTCATCCCGTTCATTCCGGGCATGCCGCCGTTCTGGATCGTGCTGCTCGACAATATCGGGCTGGCGGCGCTGGTGGCGATGGGCCTTGTGCTGCTGACCGGCGTCGGCGGGCTCACCTCGTTCGGCCAGGCCGCGTTCTGCGGCTTCGGCGCTTACACCACCGCGATCCTCACCACATCTTACGGACTGTCGCCGTGGCTGACATTGCCGCTGTCGCTGATGGTCAGCGGCGTCGCGGCCGTCATTCTCGGCCTCATTACAGTGCGCCTGTCCGGCCACTACCTGCCGCTCGGCACCATCGCCTGGGGCATCAGTCTTTTTTATCTGTTCAGCAAGCTTGAGCTGGTCGGACGCAACGACGGCATTTCGGGCATTCCGCCGCTGGCCATCGGCGGATTGCAACTGACCGATCCCGGCAGGATCTATTTCGCGATCTGGTTCGCGGTGATCGTCTGCGCGCTGCTGACGGTGAACCTGCTCGACTCGCGGACCGGCCGCGCGATCCGCGCGCTCCGCCGCGGCCATATCGCCGCGGAAGCTTTCGGGGTGCAGACCGCGCGTGCCAAGCTGCTGGTCTTCATCTATGCCGCCGTGCTCGCCGGTCTGTCCGGCTGGCTCTATGCGCATTTCCAGCGTGCGGTGAATCCGACGCCGTTCGGACTGAACGCCGGCATCGAGTATCTGTTCATCGCGGTGGTCGGCGGCGCCGGTTACGTCTGGGGCGCAGTGCTTGGCGCAGGCATTGTCGTCGTGCTCAAGGAATTCCTGCAGAGCTTCCTGCCCGTGGTGTTTCATGGATCGGCGCAACTCGAAACCGTGATTTTCGGCATTCTGCTGGTGGCGCTGTTGCAGGTCGCGCCCGGCGGCATGTGGCCGCGCCTCGCCGCCCTGCTGAAACTCGACACCGCAAAACTGCCGGTACCGAAGGATGCAGCCACGCTGCCGCCGCGCAGCAAGGCGGTTCCGGCGTCCGAAACGCTGCTGGACATTCAGGCCGCGCGCAAACAGTTCGGCGGCGTGATCGCCGTCAACGACGTATCGTTCGACGTTCAGGCCCGCGAGATCGTGGCGCTGATCGGCCCCAACGGCGCAGGCAAGAGCACCACCTTCAATCTCATCACCGGCGTGCTGCGCTCGTCGGGCGGAACGATCTCCGTTCTCGGCCACAACGTCGACAACGCGCCGCCGCAGGACATCGCCAGGCTTGGCGTCGCCCGCACCTTCCAGCACGTCAAGCTGGTCCCGGACATGACCGTGCTGGAAAACGTCGCCATCGGCACTCATCTGCGCGGCCATGCCGGTGCGATCGCCAGCATGCTGCGGCTCGACCGCAGGGATGAAGCCGCGCTGCTCGCCGAAGCGGCAACGCAGATCGCGCGGGTCGGCCTCGCCGACCAGATGCATCAGCTTGCGGGCAGCCTTTCGCTCGGCCAGCAACGCATCGTGGAAATCGCCCGCGCGCTGTGCGTCGATCCGATCCTGCTGCTGCTGGACGAGCCAGCCGCCGGTTTGCGCCACATGGAGAAACAGAAGCTGTCGGCGCTGCTGCGCCAGTTGCGCGCCGAGGGCATGTCGGTCCTCCTGGTCGAGCACGACATGGGCTTCGTGATGGATATCGCGGACCGCATCGTCGTGCTGGAATTCGGCACCAAGATCGCCGAGGGCACGCCAATGGCCATTCGCGCCAACCCCGATGTGATCAAGGCCTATCTGGGGACGGCATCATGACCAGGCTGCTGTCCGTCGAGAATGCACACATCGCCTACGGCAAGGTCGAAGCCGTGCGCGGCGTCTCGCTCGAGGTCAATGCCGACGAGATCGTGACCATTGTGGGCGCCAACGGCGCGGGCAAGACCACGCTGCTCAACGCCATCATGGGAATTCTGCCGCTTTCCGGTAGCGTGGTTTTCTCCGGCCAGCAGATCTCGCGTCTCGATATCGAGGACCGGGTCGCGGCAGGACTTTGCATCGTCCCTGAGCACCGCGAGCTGTTCGGCACCATGACGGTCGAGGAGAACCTGCAACTCGGGGGCTTCCGTGTGCCGCGCGCGAAGGCCGCCAGCGAAAAGGAGCGCGTCTTTGCGCTGTTCCCGCGCCTGAAGGAGCGCCGCACCCAGCTTGCGGGCACGCTCTCCGGCGGCGAGCAGCAGATGCTGGCGATGGGCCGCGCCCTGATGAGCCAGCCGCGACTGCTGATGCTGGACGAGCCCTCGCTCGGCCTCGCGCCGCTGATCGTTGCGGATATTTTCCGCACCATCGGCGAACTGCGGCAGGCTGGCGTCTCGGTGCTGCTGGTCGAACAGAACGCCCGCGCCGCGCTCGAGATCGCCGACCGCGCCTATGTGATGGAGCTTGGCGAATTCATCATGAGCGGCTCGGCGAAAGAGATCAGCGGCGACCAGCGCGTCGTGGCGAGCTATCTCGGCTTCCAGCACGGCGAAGAGAGCAGGCTGTAGCGCGGGAACGAGCTGTTCTCACCTCTCCCCACGGGGGAGAGGTCGCGAGCAAAGCGAGCGGGTGAGGGGGTTCGAATTTTCGATTGAGGATTTGGTACCCCCTCACCCCAACCCTCTCCCCGACGGGGAGAGGGAGTCCATTATCGCTTGATGCCGATGCCGGACCTTCGCGAAGACGACACCGTGCCTGTGGTGCGCGCTAAAACCAGCTAACAATCTTCTCCGTTCTGCCCGATACTGGCCTCGGCAACATCCTGTTGCGGGGCACTTCGGTCATGGACGCGCGGTTACAGCGCAAGCTGCGTTTTCTGGCGGCAATTCTGTCAACCGGCGCGCTTGGCGGAATCATCTTCGTTGTCGCCCGCGTCGGCTTTTCGCCGTCGCAACTTGCCATCGGCATCATTTACGGTGTTCTGATCAGCGGCGCGATCGGCACATTCGAGCTTCTCGCTTCGTCGGGGCCGCTGCGCGACTGGCTGGGAAGCCTGCCGCTCACTGCAAACCTTGCAATCCGCAGCGCGTTCTATGCCGCCGTGATCATTCCGGTGCAGTATTTCGATCTCGGCGTTCTGATCGCCGGCCTGACGCCGGATCCCAATCAGAATGTCTGGACGCCCATTATCTTCTCGGCCGTGTTTGCAATCGCGCTGAACCTGCTGTTCGCGATCAGCAACATCATCGGGCCGCGCGCCTTCCTCCATCTGGTCACCGGACGATACCACACACCGGTCGAGGAAAGCCGGTTCGTCCTGTTCGTCGACATTGCAGGCTCGACGGCTCTCGCCGAACGCCTCGGCGGCCTTGGAATCCATAGTTTTCTGGACAAGACGTTCCGGAGCCTGACCGGACCGATCATCGATAGCCGGGGCGAGGTGCTGAACTATGTCGGCGACGAGATCATCGTGACCTGGTCAGAAGCCTCGGGCGCGATCGATTGCCGGCCGCTGCGCTGCTTTCTGGCCATGCGCAACACCTTGCAAAAACTTCAAAGCCGTTTTGAGAAAGAATTCGGCGTCGCGCCGAGAATCCGCGGCAGCCTGCATTTCGGTCCGGTCATTGTCGGCGAAATCGGAGATATCAAGCGCGCCATTGTGTTCAACGGCGACGTGATGAATACCGCCGCCCGGCTGGAAGAGCTCAGCCGCAATGTGGACGGCGGCTTTGTCGCCTCGCGCGCAGCGATCGAGCAGTTCAAGTCCCCTCTCCCGGCTCCGCTGCACGATCTCGGAGTCCGTGACATTCGCGGCAGGTCCGACGGGCTGGCTGTGATGGGTCTCGCCTAACAGGCTTCAAATAATATGCCGGCATCGCAGACACGTTTACACAGTCGACGACTGCGATGACCGGGCCATCTCCCTCTCCCCGTTTACGGGAAAGGGTCGGGGTGAGGGGCAAGTTCGGATGATTGATTAGCCCCTCACCCGCTCGCTTTGCTCGCGACCTCTCCCCGTCAGAACGGGAGAGGTGAAAACTACTTCACGAGTTCATACTTGCCGTTCTTGACGGTCAGGATGATGCGCGAGCGGTCGTCAGTGCCGAAACGGTTCGTCTCGGTGAAGTTATAGACGCCATGGCTGGCGGCAATTTCCTTCTCGCTCAGCAACGCCTTGCGGATCGCCTCGCGGAATTCCGGAGTGCCCGGCTTGGCGGTCTTCAACGCCACCGGCACGACGCGTTTCAGCACTTCAAACGCGTCGTACATATGGCCCGCGAATTGGCTGCGGGTATTGGCGCCGTACTTCTTCTCATACACTTCGTTCAGGGCGAGACCCGGCTTCTTGGTCAGCGCGCTGTCGTCCTGGCCTTCCGGAGCCATCACCGGACCGGCGGCCATGATGACGCCTTCCGCCGACGGACCCGCGATGCGGATGAAGTCCATCGAAGCCGCGCCGTGGGTCTGATAGATCAGGCCCTTGTAGCCGCGCTCGCGCAGCGCCGACTGCGGCAGCGCCGCGCCGGTGCCCGATGCGCCGATCAGGATCGCGTCGGGATTTGCCGCGACGAGCTTCAGCACCTGACCCGCCACCGAAGTATCGGGGCGCGCGTAGCGCTCTTCGGCAACAATAGTGATGCCGCCCATGGCGCCGGTCTGGGTCTTCAGATCGTTGAGCCAGAGATCGCCGTAGGAATCCGAGAAGCCGATGTAGCCGACGGTCTTGATGTTGTTCTTCTTCATGTGCTCGTAGAGCACCTTGCCCATTGTCGGCACCGGCTGCGGCAGCACGGCGGTCCACTTTTCGCGGGCCGGCGTGATCGGAAGCGGCGCGAGGCTGAGCTGCGGCACGCCGACTTCGTTGGCGACCGTCGAAATCGCGATCGACGGCGGCGTGGTCGACGAACCGATCATGATATCGGCGTTGGATTCGGTCACAAAGCGGCGCGCGTTGGTGGTCGCCGCGGTCGGATCGCCGGCGTCGTCAAGCAGGATGGTCTTGATCTTGGCGCCGCCGATTTCGGTCGGGACGAATTCGAGCGCGTTCTTTTCAGGAATGCCGAGCGCAGCCGCAGGACCGGTGGTGCTGATGCTGATGCCGATGGTGATGTCCTGCGCGAGCACGGCGCCCGGCAAAGCCATCGCGGCGGCAAGAACCGCGGCGGTCCATGTGAAAGTCTTCATGTGATCCTCCCTTGAAAGTCTCTTTTGACGTTTCTGACAGTCGTTAACGATTGACCGGACGACGAAACTATTTGCGGTGCACCATCCGGTTTCGATTGCCGCCATTCAGATAGAAGTTAGCGGCCATTTGCAATGCTTTCCGCATGTACATTGGTATGATGCGCCAGCCCTCGAACGGCCTTTTCGGATATTGTTATCTGGTATAATCAATTTTAGCGATGCGCAAAACCATATTCGCGCGGCCAGGAGAGACACAGATTGCAGACACAGGTGGCCATCATCGGCGGAGGCCCGGCGGGTTTGCTGCTCGGACAGTTGCTGTACCGCTACGGCATCGACAATGTCATCTTCGAGCGCAAGGATCGCGACTACATCCTCGGGCGAATCCGGGCCGGCGTGCTCGAACAGGGCACCGTCGGCCTGCTGGAAGAGGTCGGTGTCGCAGAGCGGCTGCACCATGATGGCCTGATCCATCACGGCATCGAACTGGCGTTCAACGGCGCGCGCCACCGCATCGATATGACGCAGGCCACCGGCAAGACGGTAACCGTCTACGGACAAACCGAAGTCACCCGCGACCTGATGGATGCGCGGATCAAGGCCGGGCTCACCACCGTCTATGACGCCGGCGATGTGAGCCTGCATGACTTCGCGAGCGGCCAGCCGCGGGTGCGTTACGTCAAGGACGGCACCACCCACGAGATCGCGTGCGATTTCATCGCAGGCTGCGATGGTTTCCACGGCGTCAGCCGCCAGAGCGTCAGGCCGGACGCGCTAAAGCTGTTCGAACGGGTGTATCCGTTCGGCTGGCTCGGACTGCTGTCGGAAACGCCGCCGGTCTCGCCCGAACTGATCTACAACAATCACGAGCGCGGCTTCGCGCTGTGCTTGATGCGCTCGGCGCATCGCAGCCGCTACTATCTGCAATGCAAGCTCGACGACCATGTCGATAACTGGCCCGACGACAAGTTCTGGGAGGAACTGAAGCGGCGGCTGGATCAGGAAGCGGTCGATCACCTGGTCACCGGACCGTCGATCGAAAAGAGCATCGCTCCCCTGAGGAGCTTCGTCGCCGAGCCGATGCGGTTCGGCCGGCTGTTCCTGGCCGGCGACGCCGCACATATCGTGCCGCCGACCGGCGCCAAGGGACTCAACCTCGCCGCCAGCGACGTGCACTATCTCTCCATCGCCTTGCGCGAGTTTTACGCCGACAAATCCTCGGCGGGTATCGACGATTATTCGCGGCGCGCGCTGAGCCGGGTATGGAAGGCCGAGCGCTTCTCCTGGTGGATGACATCGATGCTGCATCGATTCCCCGGCACCGATGAATTCAGCTCGCGCATCCAGATCGCGGAGCTGAACTACCTGATCGAATCCGACGCCGCGAAGATGTCGCTTTCGGAAAACTATGTCGGCTTGCCGTACTGAGCGTCAGCGCGTTTACAACCTATCAGCATTTTCGTCATAGCGAGCGAAGCGAAGCAATCCACTGGAACGGAAAAGAACTGGATTGCTTCGTCGCTCCGCTCCTCGCAATGACGCAAATAACAGCCACCTGTTTCAAACAGCCGGCATTCTCACGTTTCAAACTTGATTTCGAATGATCGCGCGCGACGCCGGCTTTATGATGCAGGCAACCGAACCGTGCAGCATTTGAAAGAGAAACATGGGAATGACCGAAACACTTGCCGCAGTCCCAGCAGGCTTCGCGCGCCATCCACGGCGCAGTCCGCTCACCGAGCCCTGGGAGCCGATCTATTTCAAGGCGACGCCGGAAGCCTACATTCTCGGGCTTCGCCTCGCCGAGGCACACACCAATTCACGCGGGCTGATCCATGGCGGGCTGATCGCGGCGCTTGCCGACAATGCGATGGGACTGAGTTGCAGTCTCAAGGCCGGCAATCTTCTCGGGCTGGTCACCATCAACCTCTCGGTCGATTATCTCGGTTCGGCGAATATCGGGCAGTGGCTTGAGATCGACACCAACTTCATGAAGATCGGCGGGTCGATCTGCTTCGCGCAATGCCTGGTCACCGCCGACGGGGAACCTTGCGCGCGCGCCAACGCAACCTTCAAGATTGCCCGGAAGAAATAGCGACCGTCATTGCGAGCCAACGGCTCCGCTTCGCCGGCCCGATGATAAACTCCGCCAAGCAATCCATTCTTGGAAAGAAAAACCGGATTGCTTCGCAGCGGCGTTCCTCGCAATAACAACCTCTGCAATCTGACGGCTCTTCGCCGCTACTTCGTCCCGAACCGCCAGTCGGTCTGCGCTACAACGAGATCGATGAACGCGCGGACCTTCGCGGACAGCAGCCGCGAGGTCGGATAGACCAGATGGATCGGCATCGGGGGCAGTTCGTATTTCGCCAGCACGATCTTGAGCCGTCCTGCCTTGAGTGATTCTGCCACCTGATAGGCCAGGACACTGATGAGGCCTCCGCCCTGCTCGGCATGGAGCACGGCAGCATCGGTGCTGTTGGTTGCAAAGCGCGACGTATTCGGCACGCGGATTTCGCGCCCGTCTTCGACAAAGCGCCACTCCACCAGCGCGCTGCTGCCCGAGAACTGGATCACCTCATGATCGGCGAGGTCAGACAGTTTCTGCGGCGTACCGCGCGCCTTGAGATAGCGCGGCGATGCCACCACAACCCGCCGCATGTCACCTACCGCACGCGCGATCACACTGGAATCCGCCAGATGGCCGATGCGCACGGCAAGGTCGATCCCTTCATCCACGAGACTGACCGTCCGGTCCGACAGCCGCAGTTCGGCGCTGACATCAGGATACTGTTTCAGATAGGCCGACGTCACCGGGCCGACATGCAACCGTCCGAACATCAGCGGCGCTGAGACAATCAGCCGGCCCGATGGCTTGCTGCGTTCGGCCTGGACTGAACTTTCGGCCTCCTCAAGATCGCCGAGAATCCGCCGTGCACGCTCCAGATAACGCGCACCGACATCGGTGAGCGTCACCGAGCGCGTGGTGCGCTGGAGCAGCCGCGCACCGAGATGATTTTCCAGACTCGCGATCAGGCGCGTCACCGCAGACGCCGACAGGCCAAGCTTGCGCGCAGCGGGAGCAAACCCCTCAAGGTCTGCCACCGAAACAAAGGCGCGCATGGCGTCGATCCTGTCCATGGCATTATTTCATATCTTGCAATTATGTACTGTCAATTCGATTAATTGTCCCGGAACAAGAAACAACACATCTTTCACGCGACGAACGGCAACGGGCCGGCTCGCCACGAAAAAGGATGACGTTGATGTCCCTGATCCCAACCCCCACCTCGATCGAAGCTGCCCCGGCGGAATCGCGCCCCCTGCTGGAGGCGGTGAACAAGCAGATCGGCAGAGTGCCGAACCTGTTTCGCCTTGTCGGCGTCAGTCCCGCCAGCCTTGAAGCCTACCTTGGCATGAACGGCGCACTCGGCAAGGGCACACTCGATGTCAGAACGCGCGAGCGGATCGCCCTCGCTGTCGCAGAGATCAATGGCTGCGGCTACTGCCTGTCGGCGCATTCCTATTTCGGCAAGAATCTCGCCAAGCTGAGTGACGATGAGATTCTCGCCAACCGGAACGGCGGCTCGACCGACGTCAAGGCCGATGCCGCAGTGCGCTTTGCGGCGCAGTTGGCGAATGCGCGTGGTCAGGTCGGCGACGAGGCCGTGCAGGCAGTCCGGCAAGCGGGTTACACCGATGCGCAGATCATCGAGATCATTGCCCATGTCGCGATCAACACGTTCACGAACTACGTCAACGAGTCGCTGAAGACCGAGATCGACTTTCCTGTCGTGTCGCGCCGCGCCGCGGCCTAGTCTGCATAGAGGCCGCCGGGTGGGACTACGGCTCATCCGGCGGGCAAATCGAACGCCGGCCCAATCAACGAGGTGTGAGATGACAACCACCCAGTCCTATTCGAGCGACGTTGCCTTTACGCCGGCCGTGAAAGCCATTCAGGCCCGCAAGGGATCGCGCGGCGGCTACGCGCATATGGAAGACGGCGGCGGCTTTCGCACCGAGATCGATGAAGCGCTGGCCGCCTTCATCGGCGAGCAGACCAGTTTCTTTCTGGCGACCGCGAATGCCGAGGGACAGCCCTATATCCAGCATCGTGGCGGCCCGGCGGGCTTCATCAGGATTCTCGACAAGACCACGCTGGCCTTCGCGGATTTTCGCGGCAACCGGCAGTACATCACGCAGGGCAATCTCAGCGAGAACCCGAAGGCCTATATTTTCCTGATCGATTACGTCAATCGCCGCCGGATCAAGATCTGGGGCGAGGCGCGGGTGGTCGAGGACGATCCGGCGCTGATCGCTACACTGATGCCGAAGGATTACAAGGCGAAGCCCGAGCAGGCGATCCTGTTCAAGATCACCGCATGGGACAGCAACTGCCCGCAGCACATTCCGATGAAGTTCGACGCCGCCGACGTCGCGGCGGCGATTGCCGAGCGCGACGCGCGGATTGCGGAGCTTGAGGCGGAAGTAGCGCAGTTGAAGTCGCGGCCGATCGTTTCATAAAAGAAACATCGCGAGAACAAGCGACAGAGTGCGATGCGCTCCCTCTCCCCGCCTGCGGGGAGAGGGTTGGGGTGAGGGGCGAAAGCTGCCAACACACATGCATGTAACACCCGCCCCTCACCCGGATCGCAAAAGCGATCCGACCTCTCCCCGTTTAAACGGGGAGAGGTTAAGAAGACCGAGACGGCAACAACTTCAGCTTTTACGCCGCCATCAGCAACCGCTGCCAGGGATGCTCGGGATAGTAGCGCTCCATCATCCGGTCCACGTAGGCGACGAGATTGGAGAACTCCAGCGCGCGCTGGCGCAGCGGTGAATCGAAGAAGGGCGTCATCAGGCCGGCCAGTGATGCAAATGCCGTGGCGTCCGTACCGCATGGCTTGTCGCCCATCAGATAAGGCTTCCATCCGAGCAGCATCGACAGCGCGGAAAGCGTGCGGGCGCCGAGTTCGGTAATCTCGTCAGGCGTATGGCGTGCGAGACCCGCGATCCGCATGTTCTCCGCAACCCGGCCGAGCACGTCCTCGCGGATCGCGTCGCGGAGGTGCTCAGGCGCGCCGTCGAAGAAATGCGCCGGTCCCTTGGCGAAATTGTCGGGGATCATCCAGCGCGTGTAGCCCGAGGCCCAGTTAAAATGATTCTCGATCATCCGCTCGATCGCCCAGGCTTCGGCGCGCTGGCGCTCGTCGAGCACCGCGTCGAAATCAAAGCCGTGTTTCGCTTCCAGATGCAGACGGATGAAGGTGGAATCGGCAATCCGCTCCTCGGCGTCATCGATATAGGGCAGTTGCCCCTTCGGCGAGGTGTCCGGCATCGCCTGTTGCTTGACGTATTTCAGGCCGGCCATCTTGAGCTGAACCTCGGACTTGGTGACGTAGGGGCTAATTTCCGGGAGGCCGAAACCGGGGCCGATGCCATAGAGGGTGATCATGGGGAGCATCCTTGCGCGTTGAAAAGATGCCCGTTTGTAGATACCCCCTGCTGCCACCATACTGTCAGCAGCAAGCGACCCGAGAGACCAATAAGAGACCCTAAATGAGGCGCGCCGACCGGCTGTTTCAGATCATCCAGGTGCTCCGGCGCACCCGCAAGCCGCTGACCGCCGAGGCGATTGCGAAGGAGCTGGAAACCTCGAAACGCACGATCTACCGCGATATCGCCACGCTCATTGGCCAGCGCGTGCCGATCCGCGGCGAGGCCGGCACCGGCTATGTGCTGGAAAAAGGCTTCGACATGCCGCCGCTGATGCTGACGCCCGACGAGATCGAGGCCGCAGTTCTGGGCGCGCAATGGGTGGCCGGGCGGGCCGACCCGGTGCTGGCAAAGGCGGCGCAGGACCTGATCGCCAAGATCGTCGAGACGATACCCGAGCGGCTGCAACCGCTGGCGCTTGAGCCCGCCAGCCGGACGCCGCCGAAATGGGACGCGACGCCCGACAGCATCGATATGACGCAATTACGGGCGCATATCTACGCCAGCAAGAAAGTCCTGCTGCATTACCGCGACGAGCAGGGCCGGGAGAGCAAACGCACGGTCTGGCCGATTGCGGTCGGCTATCTGGAAACCGTGCGAATGCTGGCGGCGTGGTGCGAATTGCGAAGGGACTTTCGCAGCTTCCGGATCGACCGCATGACCGATGCCGTGTTTCTCGACGAAAAATATCCGGAGCGCCGCGCCGCCTTGCGGACGAAATGGATGAAGACCTTTGCGCTCCACAACAACATGCACGAACGCTGACATCATGACTGCAACCGACAATCCCTGCCAGAGCTGCGGCGCCTGTTGCTCGTATTCGAGCAACTGGCCGCGCTTCACGGTGGAAGACGACGCCGCGCTCGATCTCATTCCCGAGAAGTTCGTCAACGAACGGCTGTCGGGCATGCGCTGCGACGGCGACCGGTGCTCGGCGCTGACCGGCAAGGTCGGAACCGCGACCGCCTGCGGGATCTATGATGTGCGGCCCGAAGTCTGCCGCACCTGCATGCCGGGCGATCCCGAATGCGGCATGGCGCGCCGGCGGTTCGGACTGCCGGAAATCGCCGGTTCCATACCCGGCGATCAGTGATCCGGGAACCAAGTCGCATCGTCAGGCGTCAATACTGTCAGCACCTCTCAGAACGGGAGCAGGACGCCATGCGCGAAATGGAAATTCATGACTATGCGCGCCAACTGATGGAAGCGCACGGTCCTCGGGCCATTGCGGAGGCTGCACAACGGGCGACCGAGTGCGAGGCGGAAGGCAAGCTGGAGCAGGCCAGGGACTGGCGGCATGTCGAGGACGCGCTGAAGCTTATGCGCGGGCCGCATCAAAGCTGAAATGATTCAGACCGCAACCGGTTTGCGGTCGACCATCGCTATCGTGGCTGCGCGGAAACGCAGCCGGCGAAAGTCGCTTACGCCGGCATCGCCGCAAGATCGCTTTCGTCGTCGATCTCGTCGGCGATCGGGGCGAACGTGCTCAGCGGCTTGGTCGAGAGCGTGATATTGCGCCGGTTGCCATAGGACGATGGTGACGGACCCGCCGAAGGCGCTTCCCGCGACATCGCGAACAGGGTCGAACCGACGATCCCGCCTTGCTCGACCAGATCGCGTTCCGAGCATGTCGCCGCGATCGCAAGGCTCATGCCGTGCAGATGGGCGCGCCGGTAGCAGAACAGAGCGAGCATCGCCCTGACATCCGCCGACACCGATTCCACAAGTTGAGGAAGACCGTGTTCACTGGCTCGGTAAAGGCTTCCGAGCATCTCGTCGCCGACCGGGCAGACGTCGTTCTCAAAGGCTTCGCGGCTGGACCACATTGAAAATCTCCCCAGCTACATGACCCGCCAGTATGGGCGGCTTGGCGGAAAAATCATGCGCCACTTCATTCCGGGAAGATGCAATGCAATTTCCTAACGCAAGGTTAACCACGCCCTCGTGTTCGTGCGCGCGTTCATTGAATGTTAGAGAGATGGAACCGGACCACGCGCGCCGCGAATCAACCGGTGATTCGGCGGGGCACAGGAGACAGAGGTGATGGACACCACAAGCAGACGCAGGCTTGCCGGACAATGCTTCTGCTGAGAGACGATCCTGCTATCGGTCCCACCGCATACATCTTCGTCGGCTCGAAGGCCTTGGTTCACCATCACCGACGACCTGCCGCAATACGACCAGCATAGATGACAACGAAGGTCTAGACGCGCTTGTCCTTGATCCAGCTAGCGATGGCGCGGCCGATGGCCGGGCCGGAATCTTCCTGGATGAAATGGCTGCCGGGAACGGTGACCTCGGTCTGGTTCTTCCAGCCGCGGCAGAACTCCCGCACCTTGCCGATCAGGATCGCGCCCGGTTCGGCGTTGACGAACAGCTTCGGCAGATCGTTCTCCGCCATCCACTTGGCGTAGGCATCGACGATGGCGACCACATCGGCAGGCTCGCCGCCGATCGGAATCTGGCGCGGCCAGGTCAGCGTCGGCCAGCGGTCCTCGCGATTGAGAAACGGCTTGCGGTATACCGCCATCTCGGCGTCCGACAACTTGCGCAGCACCGAGCCGGGCAACACCCGCTCGATGAAAAGGTTGCGGTCGAGGATCATCTGCTCGCCCTTGTCGGAGCGGAAACCCTGAAACACCGGCGTCGCCGCCTCGCTCCACTCGTCCCAGCCGGCGACGGGCCGCACAATGCCTTCCATGTAGGCGATGCCGCGCACACGATCGCGATGGTGGTTGACCCAGTCGAAGCCGAGCGCCGAGCCCCAGTCGTGAATCACCAGCAGAATTTTTTCGCTTCCGCCGATCACCGCGTCGATGAAAGCCCAAAGATGATCGCGGTGCGTGGTGAAGCGATAGGTATCCGGCTTCACATCGGGCAGCTTGTCGGAGTCGCCCATGCCGATCAGATCCGGCGCAATCAGACGTCCCAGCCCTTCAAGCTCGGGAATGACGTCACGCCAGAGATAGGACGAGGTCGGATTGCCATGCAGGAACAGGATCGGCGGGCCCTCACCGCGCTCGTGATAGGCCATGCGATGACCGAGGACATCGACAAACTTCTTCGACAGCGGCGCTTCGCTCATGGCGTATCCTCACGATAATAGTTTATCGATCAAGGCCTGATCCTGATCGTAGACCCAGCATTCATGGAGTCGGTCGTGGAGGATCGAATACACCAGGGGCCGCTGCAAGTCCGTGGTTTTCTCGTCATGGCTGAACTGCTCGCGCGCCAAAACCGCGCCGCGCTCCGGCGGACCTGCTCAGTGGCCGCCGCGTCATCGGTTGCCTTCATGTCCGCCATAAACTCTCCGCTCTCCGCTCGTCCCCGCGAAAGCGGGGACCCACCCGACATTTTTGGAGTGCTGGATTCCCGCTTGCGCGGGAATGAGCGGGTTAACATCCAGATCGATCTAGCCGATAAACGTCACTGCCTCGGGAATGCTCGCACGGCTGGTGCGATAGCTGTTGGCGGGATGCGTCGTGTCGGCATAACCGAACGAAATACCGCACACCACGCGGCGATCTTCCCCGACGCCGAGATGCTTGCGCACCACGTCGGCATGCCCGGCCAGCGCCGCCTGCGGAATCGTCGCGAGACCCGCAGCCTGAGCGGCGAGCATGAAATTTCCGACATAGCCGCCGCAGTCGATCGCGCCGTAGGTGCCGAGCGCTTCGTCGCTGGTGATGATGGCCACGTGCGGCGCGCCGAAGAAGCGGAAGTTTTCCAGCATCTGCTTGTTGTAGGCGGCCTTGTCGCCGCGGGCGATGCCGAGTGCATTGTAAAGCTGGAAGCCGCTTTCGCGGCGGCGATCCAGATAGACGCCCTTGTACTCGCGCGGAAAGTCGAAATCAGTGACAGGCGGCGCGCGTTCGCTCGCCGCCTTGTACATCGCCTCGCCGAACGCCTTCACGGCATCGCCGGAGAAGATCGCGACCTGCCACGGCTGGCTGTTGCACCATGACGCGGTTTTCTGCGCGGCTGCCAGCACGCGCTCGATAATCTCGCGCGGCACAGGGTCCGGCTTGAACGCGCGGCAGGAATACCGCGCAGCAAGGAGCTTCTCCACGACCTCGATGTCGCGGCTGTCGGGTTGTGCAAGCATGGCGCTCAGCGTCCCTTGGTCGGAATGGCGTTGAAAGGAACATCCTTGTCGACGCGGATGTCGCCCGGCAAGCCTAGCACCCGTTCGGCAATGATGTTGCGCAGGATTTCGTCGGTACCACCTGCTATGCGATCCGACGGCGAACGCAGCAGGATCGACTGGAACTGGCCGCCGACGGACGGGCTGTCGGCATCGGTCAGTGCGCCGGATGCACCCTGAAGGTCCATCGCGAACATCGCGATGTCCTGCAGCATGGTGCCGGCCACGAGCTTGCCGATGGAATTTTCCGGGCCCGGGCGCTCGCCGCGCGACAGCGCCGAGATCGAACGATAGCTGGTGTACTTGAGGCCGCTGGCCTTCACCGCCCAGTTCGCAAGCTTCGAGCGGACATTCTTGTCCTCGATCGCGGGACCGTCCTCCAGCATCAGATCGTTGCAGAACGCGAACAGTTCCGGGAAGCCGGTCGACTGCCGCGCACCGATCGACATGCGCTCGTTCATCAGCGTGGTCAGCGACACGTTCCAGCCGTCGCCGACCTTGCCGAGCCGCTGCGAGTCCGGGATCTTCACGTCGGTGAAGTAAACCTCGTTGAACTCCGACTGGCCGTTGGCCTGCTTGATCGGCTTGACCACGACGCCCGGCGATTTCATGTCGAGCCAGAACATGGTCAGGCCCTTGTGCTTGGGCTGGGTCGGATCGGTGCGCGTGATCACGATGCCGTAGTCGGAGAAATGCGCGCCGGTGGTCCAGACCTTCTGGCCGTTGATGATCCAGTCGTCGCCCTTCTTTTCAGCGCGGGTGCGCAGACCGGCGACGTCGGAGCCGGCGGACGGTTCGGAGAACAACTGGCACCAGACATGTTCACCCGAGGCGAGCGGCGGCAGATACTTCTGCTTGTCGGCATCGCTGCCGAACGCCATCAACGTCGGGCCGCACATGCCCTGCCCGATCAGGAACACGCCCTCCAGCTTGCCGTAAAAGCCCTCTTCCTGCTGCCAGATCACGCGCTCGATCGGGGACGCGCCGCGTCCGCCGTATTCCTTCGGCCAGTGCAGGCAGGCCCAACCGGCCGCGGCCTTCTTCTTCTGCCACTTCTTGGATTCCTCCAGGATGTCGCGGTTCTTCAGCTTGATGCGGCCGACGGTCGGCTGCGACAGTTCGGCTTCCAGTTCCTTCGGTGCGTTGGCCTGTATCCAGGCGCTGGCTTCGGCACGGAACGCGGCTTCCTGCGGAGTGTCATCGAAATTCATGGAAATGATCCTTCTTAAGAAGCGTTGCGGAAGCGCAGGCGGTCGATCAACTGGTTCTCCCAGTACGACAGGCTTCCGAGCGACAGCGCGAGCACGTTGGCGCGCCGGTAATACAGGTGGCAGTCGAACTCCCAGGTGAAGCCCATGCCGCCGTGCACCTGGATGTTGTTCTTCGAGCAATGCTGGAACGCCTGCGTGGCGCTGATGCGGGCGGTTGCCGCGGCTTCCGGCAATTCCGCTGCGTCGGTCGAAAGCGCCCATGCGCCGTAGTAGCAATTGGAGCGCGCCAGCGTCGCCGAGACATACATGTCGGCAAGGATGTGCTTCACCGCCTGGAACGATCCGATCTGGCGGCCGAAGGCGATCCGGTCGAGCGCATAGTCGCGGCCCATTTCCAGCGCGCGGTCGGCGCCGCCAACCTGCTCGAACGCCATCAGCACGGCTGCGCGATCCAGCACGCGGGTCAGGATGCTCCAGCCCTCACTGGCCGCGCCGAGCGGCTCCGCCTTGGCGCGGTCGAACGTGATCGCGGCCTGGCCATGCGCCTGATCGAGATTGGCGAGCGCCTTGCGCGTCACGCCCTCGCCGTTCAGATCGACAATGAACAGTCCGATGTCAGTCTCGCGGCCGGTCGATCCGGTGCGCGCGGCGACGATCGCAAAATCCGCAATCGCGCCGTCCGCCACCGGCGTCTTGGTGCCCGAAACCGCACCCTGCGCGGCCGAGACCTTGATCGCCTTGTGCGACGGATTGCCGACGCCCTCGAACAGCGCAAGCGTGCCGATGGCTTCGCCGGAGGCGATCTTCGGCAACCACTTCGCCTTCTGTTCGGCGCTGCCCGCGAGCATGATGGCTTCGGCGGCGAGATAGATCGTGGACGAGAACGGCACCGGCGCCAGCGCGCGGCCCATTTCCTCTGCGATCACACACAACTCAAGATGTCCCGCGCCTGCGCCGCCGAATTCTTCCGGGATCGCGACACCGAGAAAACCCATCTCCGCAAGGCCCTTCCACAGCGCCTTGTCATAGGGCGCCTTGCCTTCCAGCACGGCACGCACCGCCTTCGGCGGCGAATGTTCCGCGAGATAGCGCCGCGCCTGATCGCGCAATTGCTTCTGGTCGTCCGAGAATTCAAAGTTCATGAGTTTTCGCCTTTTCTCATTCATGTTCAGTCAACACATTCGTCATTGCGAGGAGCGAAGCGACGAAGCAATCCATCTTGTTCTCTCCAAAAAAAATGGATTGCTTCGCTTCGCTCGCAATGACGATTACCGATCCAGCATGATCACGTCCGGTCCCGGCTGGTCTGCATAAAGCTGTTCGACCAGCGCGGCGCGGCGTTCCAGGCCCGCGCGCTGGTTGATGTAACCCTTGTCGGTGAGTTCGTTGCCATCGATGGACGGCGGCTCGGCCATCAGCATCGCGCGCACAATGCGGCGGCTGCTCGTGTTGTTGCACGCCTGGTTATGCGCCAGCAATCCAGCGCGCAGATGTGCGCGCACCTTGGGGTGATTCACCACCGTATCCATCGATGCGTTCATGTCCTCGATCAGCCGGCGGCAGGAATCGAGATTGGGCCATGCCAGCAATCCGATGAACGGGCGATCCTGCCCCGCGACCAGCGCATCCTGAACAACCGGCGTTGCTGCGGCGATCGCATCGGTGCGCAGCGCGCCGACAAGAACGAATGTTCCCGTGGTGAGCTTGAAGTCCTCGACCACGCGGCCCGAAAAAATCAGGCCCTGCGCCGGGTCCTGCGGATCGACGAACACGCCGGCATCGCCGATGCAGTAGAAGCCTTCCTCGTCGAACGCCTTCTGCGTCAATTCAGGCTGGCCGTAATATCCCGGCGTCACATTGACGCCGCGCAGCCGCAATTCGTACTGCGCGCCGCACGGCACCATCTTCAATTCGACACCTGGAAACGGCAGACCGATCAGACCGACGCGCTCGGTGTCCCAATAGGTGCCGGTGGAGGTTGGCGCGGTCTCGGTCGAGCCCCAGCCGGTGTAGAACACAAAACGCTCGCCGGTGGTGCGCACCGCGAGTGTCTGGAAGCGATCGTAGAGATCATCCGGGAGCCGCGCGCCGCCGTAGGCGAGTAATCCAAGATTCCTGAAGAACGAGCGGCACAGCGCATCGTCCTTTTCCATCACCGCCGCCAGCGCCGCGTAGCCGGCTGGCACGTTGGCATAATAGGTCGGCGAAATCTCACGCAGGTTGCGCAGGGTTTCCTCGAATTGGCCGGGCACCGGACGGCCATCGTCGATATACAGTGTGCCGCCTTCGGTCAGCGCCACATTGAACAGCGCATTCCCGCCCATGGTGTGGTTCCACGGCATCCAGTCGAGATAGACACCGTCCGGCGCATCGTCCGGGCGCGGCCGCACCTGCATCATCATGCGGGCGTTGGCGCACATCATCTTCTGCGTGTTGATGACGGCCTTGGGCATGCCGGTGGAGCCCGACGTGAACAGCAGCTTGCCGACAGTGTCTGGCGTGATCTGCGCGATGGATTCGTCAACTGCCGATGTGACAGGTGTTGCAGCAAGATCCGCGTAGGCCACGCTTTTGATGTTCGCGGGCGCGCGATCGACGTGGATCACCGTGATGCCATCGAGATCGAGCGCGGCCAGCGCCTTCTCGAACATCACGCCATCCTGCACCATCACCACCGCAGGCTTCACAAGGCCGAACAGGTATTTCAGCTTGGCGTGATCCTGGCTCATCAGCGAATAGGCAGGAGATACCGGCGCCGCCGGAATCCGCGCCTGCATCGCCGCCTGCGTCATCAGCGCGTGCTCGATGGAATTGCCGCTGAGGATCGCGACCGGACGCCCGGCAGGCAGCTTCATGTCGAGCAGCGCCTGCGTCAGCGCATCGATGGTCCGCTTGGCGTCACCGTAGGAGACCTTGTGCCATTGCCGCTCGGGGCCCCGGCGCTGCGCCAGCCAGATGTGATCGGGCCGCGCAGCCGCCCACTTCGCCACCGAGGCCGGAATGTGCGGCTCATAGGGATCGAGCGGAAACCGGGACTTCAGAACGATCACGCCATCGTGCCGGCGCTCCACCGCGATGTCGCGCGGCAACCAGTCGATCTTCCGGAATGCGGGCTTCGACGGCACGGTGTCCGCGCTTGTCCCGGCCAGACTTGAAGTCACACTCGCGCTCATCGCAGCCTCTCCCTCAGAGAAACGGCGGGGGCATTCTTGTGATGCGCCCCTCGCCGGCCGATTACGCTTTGAACCATCAACCGTCATTGCGAGCGAAGCGAAGCAATCCAGAGAATGCTTCAACCAAAAAAGGAATGGATTGCTTCGTCGCTTACGCTCCTCGCAATGACGATGTGGCCCCTACCGCGGCGCCATGCGGATCGCGCCGTCGAGGCGGATCGTTTCGCCGTTCAGCATCGGGTTCTCGACAATGGCGACGGCTAACTGAGCATATTCGCTCGGATCGCCGAGACGCGCCGGATGCGGCACCTGCGCACCGAGGCTCTTCTGTGCTTCTTCCGACAGGCCCATCAGTAGCGGCGTCAGGAATAGACCCGGCGCGATGGTCATGACGCGGATGTTCAGCGAAGCAAGATCGCGCGCCACCGGCAGGGTCAGGCCGACGATGCCGCCCTTCGATGCCGAGTAAGCCGCCTGACCGATCTGGCCGTCAAAGGCGGCGACGCTGGCGGTGTTGATGCAGACGCCGCGCTCCTCACCGATCGGCGGGGCGGTCTGCATGCGCTCGGCGACGAGACGAATGCAGTTGAACGAGCCGATCAGGTTGACCTTGATGATGCGCGAGAAGTGATCGAGCGGATAGGCGCCGTTCTTGCCGACGGTCTTTACCGCGCCGCCGATGCCGGCGCAGTTCACCAGCACGCGGATGACGCCATGGGCGGCTTCGGCCTTCGCGATGGCCTCCTTGACCGGCGCTTCTTCGGAAACGTCACCGACCAGCGCGAGACCCTTGATCTCTTTGGCGACGGCTTCCGCGCCGTCCTTGTTCATGTCGATGACGGCGACCTTGGCGCCCTTCGCGGCCATCGCACGCGCAGTTGCCGCGCCCAGACCCGAACCGCCGCCGGTGATGAGAACTGAAACATCCTTGAGCTGCATAAGTCGTTTTCCTCGTGTGACGGATTGTTAAGTCGTGATGACTTCAGGATGCTTTCGCCGCGGTCTTTTGCGACCACTGCGAAAGGATTTCGGCGGCATCGACCGGCGGCACCGCCGGCGATCCCTGAATGTTTGACGGTGTGCGCGAGAACCGCGGCGCGGGCGCGGGCTGCAAATGGCCATCGACGTTAACGAAGGTTTTGCGCGCGGCGAGATGCGGATGGGACGGCGCATCGAACAGTCCGCGCACAGCGGCCGCGCAGGCGTCCGAGCCTTCGAGAATCGCGGCCCACTCGTCGCGCGTTTTGGTTTTGAACAAAGCCGTCATCTTCTCGTGCAGATGCGGCCAGCCCTTGCGGTCCATCTGCGCGTCGTAACAATCCTCGCTGAGCCCCGCGAGCTTGCGCAACTCCGCATAGAACTGCGGCTCCAGCGCGCCGATCGCCATGAAGCCGCCGTCCTTGCATTCATAAGTGCGATAGAACGGTGCGCCGCCATCGAGCAGATTGGTGCGCGGCTGATCGGTCCAGCGCCCGGTCGCCTTCATGCTGTGGAACATGGTCAGCATGCTGGAGACGCCGTCGCACATCGCGGCATCGACGACCTGACCCTTGCCCGACGCACGGGCTTCGATCACCCCTGCGAGCACACCGACCACGAGATACATCGCGCCGCCGCCGTAATCGCCGACGAGATTCAGCGGCGAAACCGTTTCACCATTGGCGGCGCGGAAGGAATCCAGTGCACCGGTGATGGCGATGTAATTGATGTCATGACCCGCCGCCTGCGACAGCGGGCCTTCCTGGCCCCAGCCGGTCATGCGGCCATAGACCAGTTTCGGATTGCGCTTCAGTACGACATCCGGCCCGAGACCGAGCCGCTCCATCACCTGCGGCCGAAAGCCTTCGATCAGCACATCCGCTGCGCCGATCAGATCCAGCGCCTTGGCAATGTCAGCCGGGTTCTTCAGATCCAGTTCGATGACACGGCGGCCGCGATTGACGAAATCGCGGACATCGCGCTTGCCCTGTCCGGGCCGCGCGATCGACACAACGTCCGCGCCCATGTCGGACAACAGCATCGATGCGAACGGACCCGGCCCGATGCCTGCGAATTCGATGACGCGCACGCCACGCAATGGTCCTGTTGCAGCCGAACGCTCCGTCATACGCTTCTCCCAAACTCAACGTCTTCTTGTTTATCGGCGCGCCCATTTTTGTTTCGAGGCCGGACGCGTCGCTTATTATTTTAATTGCTACCGTTCTATCACGCCTTGGTGACGGACGACTTCTCCGTGTCAAACGACATGGCAGCCCTGTCGGTCAGCAATCCACCGAGGAACAGCGTCGTCATATGCTTGATGTACTGCCGCCGAACTTCGTCGGAGATGCCAGTCGGCCCGAGAAACCGGGCATTCATCTGGCGGCCGTAGAACAGGTTGTCACAGGCGCCGTTGAGGCTGATGTAGAACAGTGCCGGATCGACCTTGCGGAATTCGCCTGCCGCCACGCCATCGTCGAGCAGCTTGCGCACAAAGCCGAACAGCGGATCGATAAAGAAGCGATGAACTTCCTTTGAAGTCGCCTCGCTGCCCTGATGCAGCAACAGATGAATCAGCCGGCTCAGATACGGCACGCGATAATAAGCGTTGATGATGCCGGCAATGTGCCGCCGCATCTTCTCCGTCGGAGAGATCGGCTGATCGAGCACGAAAGCGAGATTGGTCATTTCAGCGGCGGCATCGCGCGCCAGCAGCGCCAGCAGCAGACCGTCCTTGTTGCCGAAATGATATTTCACCAGCGCCGCGTTCACGCCGGACTTCTGCGCGATCTCGCTCAGCGACACCTCGGTCGAGTTCCGCTCGATCATCAGATCGCCGGCGGCCACCAGCAACTTCGCAGCGGTTGCATTCATCGGCGCGGTTTCCTTTTCGGGAACCTGCTTCGATGGCAGCCGGCGCGGCTTTTTGGCGGTCAGGGTCGGTGACATGCGCGGTCTCGGGACATGATGGACCACCAGCTAACCCGATGATCGGGCCGCGCTCAAGAGTTAATTGACCGATTGACTAAATCCCGCGCCGCGCCTTTAATCCCGCCCAACCGAAAACAATCCATCAGGGAGCACCACCATGGCTGAAGCCTATATCGTCGCCACCGCCCGCACCGCAGGGGGACGCAAGGGAGGCCGCCTCGCCGGCTGGCATCCGGTCGATCTCGCAGCTTCGGTGCTGGATTCACTGGTGGACCGCACCGGCGTCGATCCGGCCCAGATCGAAGACGTTATTATGGGCTGCGTGATGCAGGCCGGCGAACAGTCGAACAACGTCGCCCGCAACGCGGTGATGGCGTCCAAGCTCCCGGAGAGCGTGCCCGGCACCTCGGTGGATCGCCAGTGCGGTTCGTCGCAGCAGGCGCTCCACTTCGCGGCGCAGGCGGTGATGGCCGGCTCGATGGACATCGTGATCGCCGCGGGCGTCGAGGGCATGACCCGCGTGCCGATGGGACTTCCGGCCACGTTGGCCGCCAAGAACGGCTTCGGCAATTATTACAGCCCGAACATCCAGCAGAAATATCCGAACATCCAGTTCAGCCAGTTCACCGGCGCTGAAATGATGGCGGAGAAGTATAGTCTGGCGAAGGAAGAGCTCGACCAGTATTCCTACCAGAGCCACCAGAAGGCGATTGCCGCCACGCAGGCCGGGGCGTTCAAGGACGAGATCGTTCCGCTCAAGTTCACGCGCGAGGACGGCTCCAGCGACATCCACAACATCGACGAAGGCATCCGCTTCGATGCGACCATCGAAGGCATCCGCGGCGTCAAGACCATTGCGGAGGGCGGCAAGCTCACCGCCGCCAGCGCCAGCCAGATCTGCGACGGTGCGTCGGGCGTCATGGTGGTGAACGAGCGCGGCCTCAAGGCGCTCGGTATCGCGCCGCTGGCGCGCATTCATCACATGACCATGATCGGCGGCGATCCCGTCATCATGCTGGAAGCGCCGCTGCCTGCGACGCACCGCGCGCTGAAGAAGGCCGGCATGAAGATCGATGATATCGATCTGTTCGAGGTCAACGAAGCCTTCGCCTCGGTGCCGACCGCATGGCTCAAGGACACCGGCGCCGATCCGGCCAAGCTCAACGTCAACGGCGGCGCGATCGCGCTCGGCCATCCGCTCGGCGGCTCGGGCACCAAGCTGATGACCACGCTGGTCAATGCGCTCAAGCAGCGCAACAAGCGCTATGGCCTTCAGACCATGTGCGAAGGCGGCGGCATGGCCAACGTGACCATCGTCGAGCGTCTGTAAAAAAGATGAACCGGTCGTCCCCGCGAAAGCGGGGACCCACCTGCCAATCAATTGTTTCGGCCCGAAGCTACATCGGGCGATTTCATTCCCTTCAGGAGTTATGAATCCCCGCTTTCGCGGGGATGACCGGAAATTCTATCGCCAAGAGCGGACCAATCCGCCGGTGTCTTTGAGGAAACGCCCAGGGAGCGCCATGTCTCATCCATCGATTCACGCCCAGTCGACGCCAGACAAGATCGCCTACCAGATGGCGAGGAGCGGCGAAGCCGTCACCTATCGTGAACTCGACCGCCGCTCCAATCAGGGCGCGCAACTGTTCCGCTCTCTCGGCCTGAAGAAGGGCGACCACATCGCGCTTCTGATGGAAAACAACATCGCATTCATGGAGATCTGCTGGGCCGCGCAGCGCAGCGGGCTCTATTACACTGCGATCAGCCGTTACCTTACCGCCGACGAGATCGCCTATATCGTCAAGGATTGCGGCGCCAGGGTCGTCATCACCACGCCGAAATGCGTCGAGTCCGTCGCGCCGCTGGTGACCAATGCGGCTGACGCGCCCGTGTTCTTTATTGCGGGCGGCTCGCATCCCGGATTTCGCTCGTGGGAGGATGCACTGGCGACACAGCCCGCGACGCCGATCGCCGATGAGGCCGCCGGTTACGACATGCTGTATTCTTCCGGCACCACCGGACGGCCAAAGGGCATCAAGCGCCCGCTGACCGAACCATCGATCCTCGTGCCCAATCCGCTGCTCAAGCTGCTGTGTTCGACCATGTGCGGCATGAACGAGACCAGCGTGTATCTGTCGCCTGCGCCGCTCTATCATGCGGCTCCGCTGCGCTTCAACATGATGTGCGGCGCGCTCGGCGGCACCTCGATCATCATGGAGTCGTTCGACGCCGAGGAATTTCTGCGGCTGGTCGAGAAGCACAAGGTGACGCAGTCGCAACTAGTGCCGACCATGTTCGTGCGCATGCTCAAGCTGCCGGACGATGTCCGCGCCAAATACGATATATCGACATTGAAAGGCGCGGTGCACGCCGCCGCCCCGTGCCCCGCCGACGTCAAGGCAAAGATGATCGACTGGTGGGGCCCGATCCTGATCGAGTATTACGCCGGCTCCGAAGGCAACGGCGTCACGGTGTCCACGTCGAAAGACTGGCTGGCGCATCGCGGCACCGTCGGCCGCGCCGTGGTTGGCGAGGTGAAAATTCTCGACGATGATGGCGCTGAGCTGCCGGTCGGCGAAACCGGCACGGTGTATTTCGCCGGCGGACCCCAGTTCGCCTATCACAACGACATCGACAAGACGCAGCGCGCATACAACGACCGCGGCTGGTCGACGCTTGGCGATGTCGGTTATCTCGACAATGACGGCTTTCTCTACCTCACCGACCGCAAGGCCTACATGATCATTTCCGGCGGCGTGAATATCTACCCGCAGGAAACCGAGGACGCGCTGATTTCACATCCGGCGGTTGCGGACGTCGCGGTGTTTGGCGTCCCAAACGAGGAAATGGGCGAAGAGGTCAAGGCCGTGGTGCAGCCACACGACATGTCACGCGCGGGCAAGGAGCTTGAAGCTGAGCTGATTTTGTTTTGCCGCCAGCATCTGTCACCGATCAAGTGTCCGAAGAGCGTGGATTTCGAAGCCGAACTGCCGCGCACGCCCACCGGCAAGCTGGTGAAGCGGCATCTGCGCGACAAGTACTGGGCGAAAGTCAAGAAGACGCCGGCTCAGGCGTGAGAAGCATTCGCCACCTGCCGCCACCGTCATTGCCGGGCCTGACCCGGCAATCCATCTTAACGAGGTTCCTTGAGAGGATGGATGCGCGGGTCAAGCCCGCGCATGACGTTCAACGCATGGAAACAAATTCGGCTCAGTCTTCCTTCAGCCACTGCTCGACGAGCATGACGTCCGGCGGCTGAAGATACTTGGTCGTCCACATGTCGACGGACCACTCGATCCGGCTTTCCTTCTCGACAATCACCGCGGTGTTGTGGGGCAACTGCATCGTGAAAAGGTTGCCGCGATAGCGCGGATTGCCAACCGTGTGATGCTTGAACAGACCCCATTCCTGAAGAACCAGCAGCAAACTCGAGACATTGCGGGTCGAGTCCCAGCAGTCGTAATTGTTCGCATCGGCACGGTTGCGGATATCCGCGCGCGCCACGCGGGTAGACGTGCCGATCTCAGGCCCCATCCGCTTGTCGAACCAGACCACCGCCTTCTGAATCGCGGCTCGCTCGGCTACGGCATTCGCCTTGCCGGACGCCAGGATCTGCGCAAGCGTTTTCCTGTCGGCAGCCGAGAAATCGAGGATCGCGCGGCGGCGGCAGACGAAGCCGTAACACACCGTCATTTCCGACGCCGACGGCGGATTGATCGACACCGAAGTATAGAGTTCGTTTTGCTGCGGACTGAGCTGCATGGCAGACGCAGGCGACATCGCGGACATGAATCCAAGTGCTGCTGCGATTGCGATGGCCGGGAAAATCGGTTTGAACAACGCGGAAACCCTGACAGTTAGGCCAGCAGAACTATGGCGGATTTCGCGCGCAATCAACAGCCGTCTCGCCGCCGCTTCCGCAATCGCAGCAACGTGAGGCGGTTCCGTCACACCGGCAGCGGAGCGTCGCGCTTCACTTCTTCCATCACGGCGTAAGTTCGCGTTTCACGCACGCCGGGCAGCGCGAGCAGCGTCTCACCGAGGAACCGCCGGTAAGCTGTCATGTCGGAAAGACGCGCTTTCACGAGATAGTCGAACCCTCCCGCCACCATGTGACACTCGAGCACTTCCGGTGCGAGTTTTACGGCTTCTGCGAACCGCTCGAAGACATCAGGCGTGGTTTTGTCGAGCAGCACCTCAACGAACACCAATAGCCCGAGCCCGAGCCGATGCGGATTGAGCCGCGCACCGTAACCCTCAATGAAGCCGTCGCGTTGCAGCCGCTTCAACCGCTCCCCAATGGAGGTCGGCGACAGGCCGATGCGCTCCGCCAGTTCGACATTGGCAATGCGCCCGTCAGACTGCAGGATTTCGAGGATTTTCCGGTCGATCTTATCTGTTTCGCTCATTTATTCGGAATTTTCTGCTATTTTCCGTATTTTGTAAGCTAAAACTCTGAATTTGTCTATCGAACCACGGCAGGTGTTGGATGTAGTATTTGGCAGCCCAAGAGGATGCCATGCTCGACACTCCTGGCCCCGGCCAACTCTTTTCAGCACCCTATGCGCCCGACGACAGCGAGATCGCTGCGCGCCTGCTCGCGATGCCGCCATTGTCCGCCGAAGAGAACGCCCGCATCGACCGCACCGCCACGCGTCTGATCGAGGCCGTGCGTGCCGAAGATGGCGGCTTTGGCGGCGTCGAAGACATGCTGCGCGAATTCGCGTTGTCGACCAAGGAAGGCCTCGCGCTGATGGTGATGGCGGAGGCGCTGCTGCGCGTGCCCGACGCCGCCACTGCCGACCGCTTCATCGAGGACAAACTTGGTCAGGGCGACTTCGCGCATCACCGCACAAAGTCCAGCGCACTGCTGGTCAATGCATCGGCGTGGGCGCTCGGCCTGTCCGCGCGGGTGATCCAGCCCGGCGAGACGCCGCTTGGCACCGTCGGGCTGATCGCCAAACGGATCGGCCTCCCCGCGGTGCGCACCGCGACCCGGCAGGCGATGCGGCTGATGGGCAATCATTTCGTGCTGGGTGAAACCATCGATGCCGCGATCGCACGCGCGGCGGACGACGATGGTCCCACCCATCATCATCGCTATTCCTTTGACATGCTTGGCGAAGGCGCCCGCACCGCAGCCGACGCCGCGCGCTATTTCGAATCCTATGCCGCAGCCATCGAGGCCATCGGCCGCACGGCGGGAAACAACTCTCACCCGGACCGTCCCGGAATCTCCGTGAAGCTATCGGCACTGCATCCCCGCTACGAGGCGCTCAGCCGCACGCGGGTGATGGCCGAACTGGTGCCGCTTGCGCTCGATCTCGCGCGCCGCGCCATGGCGCACCACATGAACTTCACCATCGACGCTGAGGAAGCCGACCGGCTCGAACTGTCGCTGGATGTGATCGGCGCGGTGTTTGCGGACCCTTCGCTCACAGGCTGGGAGGGATTCGGGCTCGCCGTGCAGGCCTATCAGAAACGCGCCGAGGCGGTCATCGATCACGTCCATGCGCTCGCGGAGCGCCACGACCGCCGCATGATGCTGCGCCTTGTCAAAGGCGCCTATTGGGACACCGAAGTGAAGCGCGCGCAGGAACGCGGGCTTGACGGCTATCGGGTCTTCACCCGCAAGGCGATGACCGACCTGAACTACATCGCCTGCGCGCGAAAGCTGCTCGGCTTGCGCCCCCGCATCTTTCCGCAGTTCGCCACCCACAACGCGCTCTCGGTCGCAACCATTTCCGAACTCGCAGGCGATGATACCAGCTTCGAGTTTCAGCGGCTGCACGGCATGGGTGACGCTCTCTATGCACAGCTTCATGCCGACAAGCCGGACCTCGCATGCCGCATCTATGCGCCGGTCGGCAGCCATCGCGACCTGCTGGCCTATCTGGTGCGGCGGCTTCTGGAGAACGGCGCCAATTCATCCTTCGTCGCACAGGCGGCGAACGACAGCATTCCCGTCGCGGCGCTGCTGGAACGGCCCGAACAGATTATCGCAGCGCCCGATCAGGCCCGCAACGCACGCCTGCCGCTGCCGCCTGAACTGTATCTGCCGCGGATCAACTCGAAAGGCATCGAGTTCGGAGAGCGCGCTGCACTGGACGCATTGCTGACATCGGTTGACGATGCAGTGAGACCTTCAAACAGCGTCAAGGAGGCGAGCGAGGACGACGCCGCGATCGCTGTTGCACTGGCGCGCACCGGCTTCGCCTTCTGGAGCCGTACGACCGCCGACACCCGGGCCATAGCACTGGAGCGCGCCGCGAATCTTCTCGAGCAGAGGATGCCGCACTTCATCGCACTGCTGCAAACCGAAGGCGGCAAGACCATCGACGATGCCGTCTCCGAAGTGCGCGAGGCGATCGACTTCTGCCGCTACTATGCCATCGAGGGCCGCAGGCTGTTCGGCGACGGCCTGCCGCTTCCCGGCCCCACCGGCGAGAGCAATACGCTGCGACTGCGCGGACGCGGCGTCATGGTCGCGATCTCGCCGTGGAATTTTCCGCTGGCGATTTTTCTGGGCCAGATCGCCGCCTGCCTGATGGCGGGCAACGCAGTCGTCGCCAAGCCCGCCGAACAGACGCCACGCATTGCCGCGGAAGCCGTGGCGCTGCTGCATGAAGCAGGAATTCCGGATTCGGCGCTCCATCTCGTGCAGGGCGACGGCAGGATCGGCGCGGCGCTGGTCGCGCACGACAATATCGCCGGCGTTGTCTTCACCGGCTCCACCGATGTGGCGCGCTCGATCAACCGCACCCTCGCCGCGAAAGACGGCCCGATCGTGCCGCTGATCGCCGAGACCGGCGGCATCAACGCCATGATCGTCGACGCGACCGCGCTGCCCGAACAGGTCGCCGACGACGTGGTGACATCGGCCTTCAGGTCGGCCGGCCAGCGCTGTTCGGCCTTGCGGCTGTTGTTCGTGCAGGACGATGTCGCGGACCGCATGATCGAAATCATCGCCGGCGCCGCAGCGGAACTGAAAGTCGGCGATCCGCGTGATCCGGCAATCCAGGTCGGGCCGGTGATCGACGCCGAGGCGAAGGAACGTCTCGATGCGCATATCGCGCGGATGAAAGCCACCGCGCAGGTTCATTTCGCGGGCGAAGCGCCGGCATCGGGCAACTTCGTCGCCCCGCATATCTTCGAACTGGAGAACGCGGAGCAACTCACGGAGGAAGTGTTCGGTCCGATCCTGCATGTGGTGCGCTACAAGGCGGCAGATTTCGAGCATGTGCTGCAATCGATCGCCACCAGCGGCTATGGCCTGACGCTCGGCATCCATTCGCGCATCGACGACACCGTCGACACCACGATCGAGCGGCTCGCGGTGGGCAACGTCTACGTCAACCGCAACATGATCGGCGCGGTGGTCGGCGTGCAGCCGTTCGGCGGACACGGATTGTCAGGAACGGGACCAAAGGCCGGCGGGCCGCATTATCTTCCACGCCTCGCCACCGAGCAGACGGTGACGGTCAACACCGCGGCCGCAGGCGGCAATGTCGGGCTGATGACGGAAGAGTGAGGCCGCAGACGCCCTATTCGTCATCGCGAGCGAAGCGAAGCAATCCATCTTGCGATTCGCCAAGGTGGATTGCTTCGTCGCTTCGCTCCTCGCAATGACGCCATGCGATACTACAGCACCACCGGCTTGTCGGGCAGTTCATTGCCATGTCGGCCGCTGGCCGGAAAATGCTTCGCCAAAACCTTCGTTACGGCCGTAATGCCTTTCAGCACGCCGCCCTCGAAATTCTTGGCGCGGAATTCGGTTTCCATCAGGCGGCAGATCTTCTCCCATTCCACCTGCTGCACCTTCTCATTGAAGCCGCGATCGGCGACGATCTCGACATCGCGGTCGGCGAGCAGCAGATAAATCAGCACGCCGTTGCTTTGCGCGGTGTCCCAGACCCGCAAATGCCCGAAAACATCGATGGCGCGGGCGCGGGCGGGCTGGTTCCTGAACAGCGGCACGCCATCGAGCGCGCCTTCCACCACAAAGCGGATTTGTCCGGCATGGGTGGCTTCGCTGGCCTTGATCGCCTTTTCGATGTTGGCGAGCGCCTGCTGCGGGAACGCGCGGCGCACCCGCCAGCGGTTGAGAAGAAGATGCTTGCCGATGCGTTTGATGCCCATTGCTGTGCTCTCGGCTACCAACTGCCCGACGCGCCGCCGCCGCCGAAGCTGCCGCCGCCTCCGCTGAACCCGCCGCTGGAACTGCTCGATCCGCCGGAACTGAATCCACCGCCATAGCCGCCGCGGCCTCCGCCGCCGGACGACACGAGCGTGTCGCCGATCAGCGTCACGACAAACGCGATCATTCCCCCGATGGCGGCGATCGGAAACACGCCGAGGAAGAACCAGATGAAGGCCGCGACACCGCCGCCGGCAATAAGGGAGCCCAGCAGACGGCCGAAGATGGCCCGGAAGATTCCGCCGCCGACCAGCACGACAATGAAGAGGAACGGGAAATACTCGCCGATCGCGCTCAGGTCCGGCATCTCGCCTTCAGGCTTCGGCGGCGGCAGCGGCTCGCCGTCGATCACTTTCAGGATGCGGTCCGCGCCATCCGAAATGCCGCCGGCGAAGTCACCGCTTCTGAATTTCGGCGTGATGATCTCGTCGATGATGCGCTTGGAGGTCGCGTCGTTCAACGCGCCTTCAAGGCCGTAGCCGACCTCGATGCGCAGCTTGCGGTCGTTCTTGGCGATGATCAGAAGCGCGCCGTCATCGACCTTCTTGCGGCCAAGCTTCCATTGTTCGGCCACGCGCAGCGAATACTGCTCGATGGTTTCCGGCTGGGTGGTCGGCACGATCAGCACCGCAAGCTGGCTGCCCTTGCGATCCTCGAACGCTTTCAGTTTCTGTTCGAGGCTTGCCGCCTGATCGGCCGACAGCGTTCCCGTCAGATCGACCACGCGCCCGGTCAGCGGCGGCACCGCGACGTCGGCCCGCGCAACAAATGCCGCGCCGGCAAACGCCCAGCACAGCATGAACGCGAGAATGACCGCCTTTACCGCTTTCATTGCGGATGTCCGCTATTCCCCTGTTCCCTTACTTGGCGGGCGCGGGCGTCGCGGGTGCCGGGGCAGGCGCTGCCGGAGACGGCGGGTTGAAATCGACCTTCGGCGCGGTGGAAATCGACTTCTCGTTTTCCACGGTGAAGTTGGCCTTTTCCTTGTAGCCGAACGCCATCGCCGTCAGGTTGTTCGGGAAGGTGCGGATGCCGACGTTATAGTCCTGCACCGCCTTGATATATCGGTTGCGCGCCACCGCGATGCGGTTCTCGGTGCCTTCAAGCTGCGCAACCAGATCGCGGAACAACTGGTCGGACTTCAACTGCGGATAGTTTTCCGTCACTACCAGAAGGCGCGACAGCGCACCGGTGAGTTCGCCCTGCGCCGCCTGGAATTTCTGCAAGGCCGCCGGATCGTTCAGCACTTCAGGAGTCACCTGCACGCCGCCAACCTTGGCGCGCGCGTTGGTCACGCCGAGCAGCACATCCTTTTCCTGCTGCGCAAAGCCCTTAACGGAATTGACGAGGTTCGGCACCAGATCGGCGCGGCGCTGATACTGGTTCACGACTTCTGACCATGCCGACTTCACCGATTCATCGTTCTGCTGGATCGCATTGTATCCGCAATTGGTGAGGCTCAGCGACGCGAGCGCTGCAAGGACGGTCAAAATCTTGCGCATAAATATCTCCAGTAAAACGCCGAACGGCGGCAGAATGAGAGCAGGCGAACGACCCTAACGTGGCCGTGTGACGCCAAGCATACACGTCCCTGTCGTGCGGGTCATCTTGCCTCGCTTATTCGCTTTTTAGCGACTTTGCTCTTGAACCATCGATGAACGAAACCGCTGTGCACGGATGAGGGATATTCGTCCGATGGACACAAAAATCTCATGCAACATGACTGCGTTGCGCGAGGTTTCACTGGAAATTGCCTGCGGCAGGGTACACAGTTCCAATTCGAAACCAACTCGACATCGGAACAGCGACCATGACCGCCACTGCGATGACCTCATCCGAAACCGTGATCGACACCGGCACGGACGAACTTCTCTGCGAGATCCGCGACCGCGTCGCCGTCATCACGCTCAATCGCCCGCAGGCGCGCAATTCGCTTTCCGACAATCTGACACCGGCGCTTCGCCGCATGATCAAGCAGTGCGGCGAAGACCCGAATGTCGGCGCTCTTCTCATCACCGGCGCAGGCGACGCGTTCTGTGCCGGCGGCGACGTCAAGGGCATGGGCGGCAAGCCGGGCAGCAGCAATGCACCGGAGCTGACACTCGAGCAGAAAATCGCACGCTTGCAGGAACGCCAGCGCACCCTGACCGGCGCGCTGGTCAATGTCCGCAAGCCGACCATCGCGGCGCTGCCCGGCCCCGCTGCGGGCGCTGGACTGTCGCTGGCGCTGGCGTGCGACCTGCGCATCGCCGCAGAGTCTGCTTTCGTCACCACGGCCTATGTGAAGATCGGGCTCAGCGGCGACTATGGCATGTCATGGCTGCTCACGCGCCTCGTGGGCACGTCGCGCGCGCGCGAACTGATGTTCTTCGGTGAGAAGATCGATGCGAAGCGTTGCGAAGCGCTCGGCATCGTCAACCGCGTGGTGCCGGACGACAAGCTGCGTGAAGACGCGTTTGCCTGGGCGAAGAAACTGGCCGAGGGACCAACCACCGCACTGCGTTTCCTGAAGGACAATCTCGACGAAGCGCTGATGAACGATTTCCTGACCTCGCTCGATCACGAAGCCGAGCGCATGGTGCGATCCGCAGGGACCGCCGATCATAAGGAAGCGGTGAAGGCCTTCATCGAAAAGCGGAAGCCGGTGTTCAAGCGCAGCTAACACACAGCGTGAATCAGACGCCCTCGAACTGCAAGCGTGCGAGGCGGGCGTAGAGGCCGTTGGCCGCGACCAGCGAGGCGTGGGTGCCCTGCTCGACAATGCGGCCATTCTCCATCACCAGAATGCGGTCGCAGGACAGCACGGTCGCGAGACGATGCGCGATCACCAGCGTGGTGCGATGCTTCATCAGCTCTTCCAGAGCGGTCTGCACCAGCGTCTCGCTCTCGGCGTCGAGCGACGACGTCGCCTCATCCAGCAGCAACAGCGGCGCGTCGCGCAGGATCGCGCGCGCAATCGCAATCCGCTGGCGCTGGCCGCCGGACAGCGTCACACCACGCTCGCCGAGTTGCGTGTCGAAGCCGAGCGGCAGACGGGTAATGAACTCGGTGGCATGAGCCAGATCGGCGGCGCGCGCGACTTCCGCATCGCTGGCGTCGGGACGGCCAAACCGGATGTTCTCGCGGGCGCTGGTCGCAAACACCGCTGAATCCTGCGGCACCAGCGCGATCCGAGAGCGCACGGCGGACGGATCGGCCTCGCGGACCGGCACACCGTCGACCGAGATCACGCCAGAGGCAGGATCGTAGAACCGCAGCAGCAGATGAAACAGCGTGCTCTTGCCGGCGCCAGAAGGTCCGACCACCGCAACCTTCTCGCCGGCCTTCACCGCGAACGACACGCCATCGACTGCGAGATGATCCGGCCGTGTCGGATAGGAAAACCGCACATTGTCGAACATTACGTCGCCGCGCGGCGGCATCGGCAATGGGCGCGGATTGGCGGGCGCGGCGATGTCCGGCTTGATGCGGAGGATTTCGAACAGCCGCTCGGACGCGCCGGAGGCCTGCGAGATTTCGCCCCACACTTGGCTGAGTTCGCCGAGCGCGCCGGCTGCGAACGCCGCATAGAGAATGAACTGGCCGAGACGCCCGGCGCTGATCTGATTGGTCAGCACGTCATGCGAGCCGATCCACAGGATCGCCACGACGCTGGCGAAGATCAGGAAGATCACGGTGGCCGTGAGAAATGCGCGGGCGCGCGTCGAGTTGCGCGCCGCGACGTAGGCCCGCTCGACTTCGCCGCCGAACCGCGCTTCCGCGAGGCGCTCATTGGTAAAGGCCTGCAGCGTGCGGATCGCGCCGATCAGTTCAGAAGCATAGGACGAGGCGTCCGCCAGCGTGTCCTGCGCGCCGCGCGACAGTTTCTGCACCCGGCGTCCGAAGGCGACCAGCGGCAGCACGATCAGCGGGATCACCGCAAGCACAATGCCGGACAGCTTGGGGCTCGTGACCACCATCATCGCGGATGCGCCGACGAACAGCACGAGATTGCGCAGCGCGATGGAGACCGAGGCGCCGACGGCGGACTTGATCTGCGTGGTGTCGGCGGTCAGGCGCGAGACCAGTTCGCCGCTATGCGCAGTGTCGAAGAACGACGGCGACAGCGACGTGAGATGTTTGAACACATCGCGGCGCAGATCGGCGACGATGCGCTCGCCCAGCGTGATGACGAGATAGTAGCGCGAGGCACTGGCGCAGGCGAGCACCGCCACCACCGCGATCATCACCGCGAAGTAGCTGTTGATCAGCGCAATGCCCTCGGGGCTGAAGCCGAAATCGATCATGCGGCGCACGGCGAGCGGCACCACCAGCGTCGCGGCGGATGCGATGATCAGCGCCACCAGCGCCGCGAGAGCCTGCCCGCGATAACGCGCCACGTAAGGCGCCAGCGCGAGCAGCGGACGCAGTTTCACGCCGCGGGATTTCTTCGGCGCCGTTTCGGGCGCGTCCGGCGAAGGCCCGGTGGCATTGGCAGAGACCCCTTTGACGGCGGCCACCTCACGCGCCAGCGCGGATGGCAACCTCGGGTCTTCAACGCGTTCCACTGCACTCATTCTTCGGCCGCCGTGTTGCTTTCAGGCCCTCCAATAGGCCCCCAATAAGGGGCTGGCAAATGACGTCGCTGCTTGTTTCCGGGCCGTTCCTGCGATATAGAGCGCCCAAATTCGTCCCGAACATCATTGATCTGTGGGCGCGCGGCGCCAGAGGATTTGCCATGAAAGCCGAAATTCACCCGGATTATCATACAATTAAGGTCGTCATGACCGACGGGACCGAGTACCTGACCCGCTCGACCTACGGCAAGGAAGGCGACACGCTGAACCTCGACATTGACTCGAAGTCGCACCCGGCCTGGACCGGCGGCACCCAGCAGATCCTCGATCGCGGCGGCCGCGTTTCGCGCTTCCAGAAGAAGTTTTCGGGCTTCCTCAAGAAGGACTGATCCTTCTCAGGTTTCCGGCAGTCAATACAAAAACGCCCCCGCTTTCGCAGGGGCGTTTTTTGTTTCTGGCTGAACGCTTACCGCCGCTCGAATGCAGCCTTCAGCATGTTCATTTGCGGCACCAGCGGATTGCCGATCGCAAGATGCTCGGAGGCCGGCGTGTGGATCGTCGCATCCAGCCGGCGCACCTTCGATTGCAGCGCCATCGAGCGCGTGACGAGTTCCTGCAGGCGTGCCGGCAGCTTGGAAACGATATCTTCCGGACCGGGATCGGCGGCGGTCAGCTTGACCTTGGTCTTCTCCCGATTGGCCTGGTGCAGCGTCATCTCGCCTTCCTTGACTGCGCGATGCAGCAACAGCCAGGACGCCAACTGCATGAGCCGCGTGGTCAGCCGCATGCTTTCGGTGGCATAGCTCAGGCTCACGGAGCGCTCGAGCGCCTTCGCCTCGGTGCGGCCCGGTCCATCCAGATAGGCCGCGGTCTCCTCGACGAGATCCATGCCTTCCCTGAACAAGGTCCCGAAGGCTGGTGAATTTGTGATCCGCTCGCTCAAGAGAACGAGATCGGCTTCGCCCTGGTCGGACATGGTTAACGCCTCACGCTGCTGGTTCGCTGATTTTTTTATGATGAACAAATCATTGCGCGCCCGGGACGGAGAGTCCAGCCACGCTGCGTAACAATGAGGAGATATGGTTTCCAGCGGGATGCCGGGCGCAGGAAAAGGGCCCCGGCCAAAGTATAGAAAGCCCGGCAAAAAAAGAGCCGCCGTTTCCGGCGGCTTTTGAAAGTTGATAACAGGGAGGCGTCAAACAGAGTGACAGGAGCCACTCGGTGTCCAAACAAGGACAATTGCAGTCATAATCCCGAAAGCTTAATACGTCGTAAATGAACGGTTCTTTTTACGGTTCCTTTGCAATTGTCCCGGAACTGCGTTCACGAATTCACGACTTGAAGAAGGCGTTGGCGGCGTCGCGGCTGGCGCGTTTCTTCGCGGCATCGGCCTTCAGCCGCTCGATCTCGGCGGTGAGTGCTGCGATGCGATCTTCGATGTCCTCGAACGACAACAGCGACAGATCCTGCCCCAGTTCGTGGGTGACTTTCTTCCTCGGCTTGTCGTCGTCATCGCTGGCCATGCTTCCCTCCTCACGTTCACCCGATTATAGCTGACATCTTTCCTTCCCCGCCCATCCGCCGCAAGGACACATCATGGACAAGCTGCCCGCACAAATGACCGCCATCGCGATTTCCAAACCCGGCGGACCCGAGGTGCTCGTGCCTGAACAGCGGCCGGTGCCGAAGCCGGGACCGAATGAAATTCTCATCAAGGTTGAAGCGGCGGGCGTCAATCGGCCCGACGTGTTGCAGCGCATGGGACTGTATCCCGTGCCTCCCGGCGCGAGCGATCTTCCGGGCCTCGAAGTCGCAGGCGAAGTGGTCGCGCTCGGCGAGGGGGTCACCAAGCGCAAGATCGGCGACAAGGTGATGTCGCTGGTCGCGGGCGGCGGTTACGCCGAATACTGCCTCACCCATGAGAGCCACGCGATGTCGGTGCCGAAAGGGTTTTCGATGACCGAGGCCGGCGCAGTCGCCGAGACGCTGATGACGGTCTGGCACAATGTGTTCGAGCGCGGCGGATTGAAGCCGGGCGAAACGCTGCTGATCCACGGCGGCTCATCCGGCATCGGCACCATGGCAATCCAGATGGCGAAGGCGCACGGCGCGAAAGTGTTCGTCACCGTCGGCGGACAGGACAAGGTCGATGCGTGCCTCAAGCTCGGCGCGGATGCCGCGATCAACTACAAGACCGAGGATTTCGTCGCCAGGACGAAGGCGCTGACCGACGGCGTCGGCGTCGACGTCATCCTCGACATGGTCGGCGGTGATTACATCGACCGCAACTATGAAGCCGCGGCCGTCGAAGGCCGGATTGTCCAGATCGCATTCCTCGGCGGCTCGAAGGCGACGCCGAACTTCGCCAAGCTGATGATGAAGCGGCTGCACCATACCGGCTCGACCCTGCGCCCGCGCACTGTCGCGGACAAGGCGGCGATGGTCAGCGCAATTGAGGCCAAGGCGATGCCCTGGCTCGCCAGCGGCCGCGTCAAACCCCTGATGGACAGCACATTCCCGCTGAAAGAGGCCTCAAAAGCCCATGCGCGGATGGAATCCAGCCAACATATTGGCAAAATTGTGCTGACGGTTTAAGGCCGGGGAACCCATCGAAACCCTTTGATTTGCTTCATATTCGTGGCATTTATCGCGTTCCTACCTGCGGGTCTCGTGAGCCCCGCTGGTCCCCACGCGGAGAGCTGACTTTGCGCTCGATCAGAGGCTTCGCGCTGCTGCAGGTGTTCCACAATCGAAGTTCGCTTCGGGCCGCAGCGCTCTCATTTTTGCTGAGCTTGATCCTGTTCGCCGCCGTTCAGCCGGCGCATGCGCTCGACGCGATCAGCGTCCGCAGCGACGCGCCGGCGATCGACCTGACAGGCGTGCTTGAATTCCAGCGCAGCGACACCGACCGTATCCAGGTTTCCACCGCGCCCGGCACCGACGGCATCGTCCGCCGCATCGAAGTGCGTGCGCGCGAAGGCGGCCAGAACTGGATTGTGTTCGCGCTCACCAACAACACCGACGATCAGCTCGATCGTCTGATTGTCGTGCCCCATTACCGCATCGTGTCGTCGGGATTGCTCTGGCCCGATCTCGGCCTGTCGCGCATCGCCTCGATCACGCCGTCGACCGGCGACCGCCCCGAGCGTCAGGAGAACCCGACTGCGGACGTCTTCCGCATCACCCTCGACCCCGGCGCGGTCATCACCTTCGTCGCCGAACTGCGCACCGACAAGATTCCGCAGCTCTATCTCTGGGAGCCGGAAGCCTACAAGGACAAGGTCAACTCGTTCACGCTTTATCAGGGCATCGTCATCGGCATCTCGGGCCTGCTGGCGCTGGTGCTGACCATCCTGTTCGTGGTCAAGGGCAGCATCATGTTCCCCGCCGCGGCCGCACTGGCATGGGCGGTTCTCGTTTATATCGGCATCGACTTCGGATTCTGGGGCAAGGTGTTCGACATGTCGGCCGGCGCGGAGCGCGTCTGGCGCGCGTCCGGCGAGGCCATGCTGGCGGCGACGCTGCTGGTGTTCCTGTTCGCCTATCTCAACCTGTCGCGATGGCATGTGCGCTACTCGCACATCACCATGGGCTGGCTGCTGTTCCTCGGCGCACTGGTCGCGCTTGCACTGTTCGATCCCGCCGTCGCATCCGGCATTGCGCGCATCTCGCTGGCGCTGATCGCGGTGTTTGGCTTTGCGCTGATCGTCTATCTCTCGACCCACGGCTTCGACCGCGCGGTGCTGCTGATTCCGACCTGGTTCCTGCTGATGGTCTGGGTCGCCGCCGCCGGCATGACCATCGCCGGCGCGGTCACCAACGACATCGTCGGACCCGCGCTGCTCGGCGGCCTCGTGCTGATCGTGATGCTGATCGGCTTCACGGTGATGCAGCATGCCTTCGCAGGCGGCGGCGCGACCAGCGGCGTCGTCTCCGACGTGGAGCGCCGCGCGCTGGCGCTGACCGGCTCCGGCGACCTGATCTGGGATTGGGACGTGTCGGCGGACAAGGTCTTCACCAGCCCCGAAACCGAAGTGCTGCTCGGCCTCAAACGCGGCACGCTGGAAGGCCCCGCCGCCAAATGGCTCGAGGTGCTGCATCCGCTCGATCAGGATCGCTTCCGTGCCGCGCTCGACAGCGTGCTCGATCAGCGCCGCGGCCGTCTGGTGCAGGACTTCCGGCTGCGCACGCCCGACGGACACTTCATGTGGTTCGCGCTCAAGGCGCGCCCGGTGGTCGGCTCGGACGGCGAAGTTTCGCGCGTGGTCGGCACGCTGACCGACGTCACCGACATCAAGAATTCGGAAGAACGGCTGCTCCACGATTCGGTGCACGACAATCTCACCGGCCTGCCGAACCGGCAGCTCTTCATCGATCGCCTGGGCGCGGTGTCGATGTTCGCCAAGACCACGCCGAACCTGCGCCCCACCGTGATGGTGATCGATCTCGACCGCTTCAAGCAGGTCAACGATTCCGTCGGCATCGCGGTCGGCGACTCGATCCTTTTGACACTGGCGCGCCGTCTCGCGCGCATCCTCAAGCCGCAGGACACGCTGGCGCGTCTGGCCGGTGACCAGTTCGGCCTGATCCTGACCTCGGAGCACGAGCCGACGCGGATCACCGCGTTTGCCGAAATCATCCGCAAGACGATCCGGGCCCCGATCGCATTCGACGGCCGCGAGATTTTCCTTACCGCATCGATCGGCCTCGCGCTGAGCGATCCGCAGGTCCCGCTGACCGAGGAGATCATCAAGGACGCCGAGCTGGCGATGTATCATTCCAAGCGTATCGGCGGCGACCGCATCGACGTCTACAAGCCCGCCATGCGCGCCCGCAAGACCGACCGTCTCGCGCTGGAATCCGAACTGCGCCGGGCCATCGAGCGCCAGGAAATCACCATTCTCTATCAGCCCATCGTGCGGCTGGAAGACCGCAGCATCGCGGGCTTCGAGGCGCTGGCGCGCTGGGATCATCCCAAACTCGGCCGGATGTCGCCGTCGGAGTTCATTTCGATCGCGGAAGAAATCGGCCTGATCGTCGAGCTCGGGCTGTTCGTGATGGACACAACGGCGAAGCAGCTTGCGATCTGGCAGCGCACCGTGCGCTCGCGCCAGCCGATTTTCGCCAGCGTCAATGTCTCGTCTCGGCAACTGCTCCGTCACGATCTGATCCATGACGTGCGCGGCGTGATGTCACGCTCCGCCGTGGCGCGCGGCTCGCTCAAGCTGGAATTGACCGAGTCGCTGGTGATGGAAAATCCCGAGCACGCCGCGCAGATGCTGCACCGGATCAAGGAACTCGGCGTCGGCCTGTCGCTGGACGACTTCGGCACCGGTCACTCGTCGCTGGCCTATCTGCAACGCTTCCCGTTCGACACCATCAAGATCGACCAGTCGTTCGTGCGCACCTCCAGCCGCGGCGCGCGGCCGGTGCTGCTCAAGTCGATCATTGCGCTGGCGCACGATCTCGACATGGAAGTCGTGGCCGAGGGTGCGGAAACCGATTCCGACGCCGTCGAGCTGTTCCAGCTCGGCTGCGAATACGCGCAGGGCTTTGCCTTCGGCGAGCCGATGGACGCCGACGCCAGCCTCCGCCTGCTGACCGGCGAAAAGGTTCAGCAGCCACGCAACCGCCGGCAAAGCATCCGCAACATCACGACGCCGACACCGCCACCTGCGGCAACGACAGCGCCTGCTGCCATGCCCGGACCTGAAACGGCGTAAAAAGGTTTCTGCGCTTAGGCGTGTCCGGCTTCGTTCGACAGCATCGCCAGATCGATGCCGATCTTTTCGAGCGCGCGCTGATACTTGTCTTCGGCGTCGGGCCCGAAAATCAGATCGGGATCGGCGGGGCAGTGCAGCCAGCCGTTGTGCTGGATCTCGTTCTCTAACTGGCCGGGCGCCCAGCCGGCATAGCCCAGCGCCAGAATGGCATGCTTGGGTCCGGCGCCGGCCGCGATGGCTTTCAGGATGTCGAGGGTGGCCGTGAGGCAGATTCCGTCGTCGATCGGCAGCGTCGCATCCTTGATAAAGAAGTCGCTCGAATGAAGCACGAAGCCGCGGCCGGTATCGACCGGCCCGCCTTTCAGCACCTTCATCTCCTCGGCGCTGCCGGGCAGCTTGATCTGATCGGCCTTGTTGATGATGTCGAGCTGCACCAGCAGTTGCGGGAAGTCGATGCTGCCGGCCGGGCGGTTGACGATGATGCCCATGGCGCCTTCAGATGAATGGGCGCAAAGGTAGATGACCGAGCGGGCAAAGCGCTCATCGTCCATTACTGGCATGGCGATCAGCAACTGACCGTCGAGATAACCGGCGCCCGACATCTCGCCTTCGGCCAGGATCTGGCCACCGGCAGTCTTTTCGGTCTTCTTGCGCGTGGCCTTCATCGCAACGACTCTCGTACTGTTCAACCATCCTGATATTGGGTGCCAGTTCTGTCAATCAAGCGGCGCAGCGCGGTTGCAGCATGCTGCATTTGGTCGCGAAAAAGACCGGATCACAGGCAATTCAATGGTTCACAGGGATACCACCCTGTAAGGACGTCTGATGACACTCTTGGTTCCCGTTCGTACAGCCTCCAGCATTGCCTTCGCCGCAATTGCCTGCCTCGCTCCGGTGCACGCGCGCGCGGATGACGCCTCACCCTGGATCAAGGACACCTACTCGGCGGTCCGGCTGATTGCCGGTTCGCGCAGCGGCAACGTGCTGCTCGGCGGCATCGGCTTCCAGCTGCAACCGGGATGGAAAACCTACTGGCGCACGCCGGGAGATTCCGGCGTGCCGCCGCGGATCGATTTTTCGAAGTCCGACAACATCGACTCCGTCAAAATTCTCTGGCCGGTACCGATGAAATTCCCCGACGGCGCCGGAGGAATCTCATTCGGCTATCATAACCAGTTGCTGCTGCCGCTGCGGATCATTGCAAAGAGTCCTGACAAGCCGGTGACGCTGCGTGCGTCGATCAGCTACGCGGTGTGCGAAAAAATCTGCATCCCGGTCGAAGCGAATGCCGAGCTTGCATTTGTCAGCGTCGCCAGCACCGAAGACAGCGCCATCGCCGCGGCGCTCGAAACCGTCCCGAAGCCGGCCAAGATCGGCGACGCGACACCGATCGCGATCCGCGGCGTCCGGCGCGACGGCAAGCTGGTGCTGGTCGACGTGGCTCTGGACGAAAAGAATGCAACCCATAAGGACAAAGAGGTCCAGCTCTTTGCCGAAGGCCCGACCCCGGACTGGGCGTTGCCGGTCCCCAAGCTCATCCAGCGCGAGGCGGACGGCGTCCTGCGCTTCGCCTTCGAACTCGAGGGGCTTCCGCCGGGCGCGACTGCCGACGGCGCGATCCTGAAGCTCACGGTCGCCGGACCTGGCGGCGCCTATGAGGTGAACGCCGCCGTGCCGCCCAAGACGGATTGAGATCGCACCGCAGCAAGCCGCCGGCCGGCAAATTGCGCGTCTCCCATTCGCAAAACCGGTTCACACCTTTGCGGAAACCGCGCTATGACACTGCACCGATTTCACGGAGAGCACCGATGACCATTAAAGTTGGCGACAAGCTGCCCGAGTCCAAGTTTCGCGTCATGACCGCGGAAGGTCCGCAGGTCAAAACCACCGATGACATTTTCAAGGGCAAGAAGGTCGCACTGTTCGCCGTCCCCGGCGCCTACACCGGCACCTGCCACAAGATGCACATGCCAAGCATTTTCCTGAACGCCTATGCCCTGAAGGCCAAGGGCGTCGACACCATCGCCGTCGTGTCGGTCAACGACGCCTTCGTCATGAGCGCCTGGAAGCGCGACACCGACCAGCGCGACGAGGCGACTTTTCTTGCGGACGGCAACGCCGACTTCACCAAGGCGATCGGAATGGAGCTCGACGCTTCCGGCAACGGACTCGGCATCCGCTCCAAGCGCTATTCGATGCTGGTAGAAGACGGCACGGTGAAGATTTTCAATCTCGAGACCAACCCCGGCAAGGTGGAAGTATCCGGCGGCGACACCCTGCTGTCGCAGCTTTGAGGCAAGCGTCTTTCCGCGAGAGCCGAAACACACGAGATGTCGTCCCCGCTTTCGCGGGGACGACGCCGGGAAAACTACACTTCCCTTGACCCTCAACGATTTTCCGCCAGCCCGTCGCGCGCGAGCTGATCGGCACGCTCGTTCTCGGCGTGACCGGCATGGCCCTTGATCCAGTGCCAGCGAACCGTGTGAGCCTTCAGCGCCGCATCGAGCCGCTGCCACAGATCTGCATTCTTGACCGGCTTCTTGTCCGCGGTCTTCCAGCCGTTGCGCTTCCAGTTGTGAATCCACTGCGTGATGCCCTGACGGACATACTGGCTGTCGGTGGTGAGATCGACCAGCGCCGGCTTTTTAAGGGCTTCAAGCGCCGAGATCGCCGCCATCAATTCCATGCGGTTGTTGGTGGATGGATTTTCGCCGCCCTTCAATTCCTTCTCGACGTCGCCGAAACGGAGGATCGCGCCCCAGCCGCCCGGCCCCGGATTTCCGGAGCATGCGCCGTCGGTGAAGATCGTGACATGCGGAAGTTTTGCGTCGCTCACGCCACCATCCCGGACTGCTCGACGCCGTAGTCGCGCATGCTCTTCACGCTCTGGTGGAAGCGCAGCTTGCGGACATATTCCAGCGGGTCCTTCGGCCTGACCAGCGCGCCGGGCGGCACGTTGAGCCAGTCCACCAGCCGCGTCAGCAGGAAGCGCATCGCGGCGCCCCGCGCCAGCAGCGGCAGCGCGTCCTGCTCTTCGGGGGAGAGCTTGCGCTCGCGGGCATAGGCATTGAGGAACGCCCGCGCCTTGGTGACGTTGAACGAGTGATCGGGCTCGAAACACCACGCATTCACGCAAATCGCGACATCGTAGGCGAGCATGTCGTTGCAGGCAAAGTAGAAGTCGATCAGTCCCGACAGCTTGTCGCCGAGGAAAAACACGTTGTCGGGAAACAGATCGGCGTGGATCACGCCGCGCGGCAACGCACTCGGCCACGCGCTTTCAAGAAAATCCAGTTCGGCGCGCAGAAAATCGCGCAGCCCGCTTTGCACGCTGTCGGCGCGTTCGGCCGCCTGATCGAACAGCGGACGCCAGCCGGACACCGACAGGGAATTGCCGCGCGACATTTTGAAATCCGCGCCGGCCAGATGCATCTTCGCCAGCGCCGCACCCACACCCGCGCAATGCGTTGCATTCGGCCTGCGCGGCCACACGCCTTCCAGAAAGGTGATGATCGCAGCCGGGCGACCGGCGAGCATGCCCAGCGCTTCACCCTGCTGATTCACGACAGGCTGCGGGCAAGTGATGTTGTGGGACGCAAGATGGCCCATCAGCCCGAGAAAGAACGGCAGATCGCCCTTGGCGACCCGCTTCTCGTACAGCGTCAGAATGAAAGAGCCGCCACTGGTGTGCAGAAGATAGTTGGAATTCTCCACGCCCTCGGCGATGCCCTTGTAGGAGAGCAGGTCGCCTATTCCGTAAGGGACGAGAAAATCCGCAAGCTCTTCGGCGGTGACGTCGGTGTAAACCGCCATCTAGTGTCCCGATTCCGAAGTTCGCATGTGTTTGCAGTACCCCTTAATGCGAACTTCGGAATCAAAGGGACACTAGGATGATCATGATTCCGGTGCGGCTTTGGATTTGAAGTTCCTAAACGGACCCGCGGCCAATTGATAAGAACTTCAAATCCGCCACACCGAGAGGTTTACTCCGCCGCGTCGTTCCGCAGCGGGCGCGGCAGCGGGAAAAATTCGTTCTCCATCGCCGCCGACACGGTTTCCACCTTCAGATGATAGTGGGCCGCGAACGCGTCCATGATTTCCTCGACGATCACTTCCGGCGCCGAGGCGCCTGCGGTGATGCCGAGGGTCTTGATGCCCTCGAACTTCGACCAGTCGAGTTCGGACGCGCGCTGCACCAGCACTGAAACCTTGCAGCCTTCGCGCTCGGCGACTTCGCGCAGCCGCTGCGAGTTCGAGGAATTCGGCGAGCCGACCACGATCATGGCTTCGACCTGCGGCGCGACCTTCTTCACCGCGAGCTGGCGGTTGGTTGTGGCGTAGCAGATGTCTTCCTTGTGCGGTCCGTCGATGTCCGGGAAGCGCTCCTTGAGCACGGCAACGATCTCCGCGGTGTCGTCGATCGACAGCGTGGTCTGCGTCACGAAGGCGAGCTTGGAAGCATCCTTCGGCTGGAAGGTCCGCGCCGCGTCCATGGTCTCGATCAGGACGACCGCGCCCTTCGGCAACTGGCCGAGGGTGCCGACCACTTCCGGATGACCGGCATGGCCGATCAGGATGATTTCACGGCCGCGCTTGAAATGGATCGCCGCCTCGCGGTGGACCTTGGTCACCAGCGGGCAGGTCGCATCAAGGGTGAAGAAATTGCGCTTGTCGGCCTCGTTCGGAATGGCCTTCGGCACACCATGGGCGGAAAACACCACCGGGGCATTGGTCTGCGGAATCTCGTCCAGTTCCGCGACAAAAATCGCGCCCTTTTCACGCAGGCTTTCCACCACATAGCGGTTATGCACGATTTCGTGACGGACATAGACCGGTGCGCCATAGAGCTTCAGCGCGCGTTCCACCGTATCGATGGCCCGGACCACCCCGGCGCAAAAGCCTCGGGGGGAACAAAGCACGACTGAAAGCTGCGGTTTTTGAGCGTCAGGGGTCATTTTGAGCCGGAATCAAGGGTTTTCGGAACCAATAAAGGGGACTTGGGGCTGCCTTCCCCGTTCTGTCAAGGGCGATCAAAACCATTGAATGGTCCGCCCTCGGCAGACTATATAGGGACGAATTCCCGTCATCACCGATGACCAGACGGCTTTACCCCCCAAAAAATCTGGCGGGCGAAGCGTAAAGGAGATTTGCCATGAGCAATGCACCGCTGATGCCGAAGGCGACTGCCGTGTGGCTGGTTGATAACACCGCGCTGACGTTCGACCAGGTGGCCGAGTTCACCAAGATGCATCCGCTCGAAATCCGCGCTATCGCCGACGGCGACGCCGCGCAGGGCATCAAGGGCATGGACCCGATTTCAACCGGCCAGCTCTCCCGCGAGGAGATCGAGCGCGGCGAAGCCGACCCGGACTATCGGCTGAAACTCGGCGAGTCCAAGGTGATCCTGCCTGAGGCCAAGAAGAAGAAGGGCCCGCGCTACACGCCAGTCTCGCGCCGCCACGAACGGCCGAGCGCGATCCTGTGGCTGGTGCGCAATCATCCCGAACTCAAAGACAGCCAGATCATGCGCCTCGTCGGCACCACCAAGACGACAATCGCCAGCGTTCGCGACCGCACCCACTGGAACGCCTCGACTCTGACGCCGATGGACCCTGTGACCCTCGGCCTGTGCTCGCAGATCGAACTCGATTTCGAGGTGCAGCGCGCGGCCAAGGAAAAGCCCGCAGCCACGCAGTATGGCGGCGCGACCCTGCTGCCGGCCTCCGAGACCACCCGCAAGGACGCCGAGCACGAGGCTGCCACCACCACCGAGAAGCAGCGCGACGACATGAATGTCGACGCCGTGTTCGCCAAGCTGAAGACCATCGGCGGCAAGAAGGCCGAAGACGAATAAGTTTTTCGGGATCATGCCTCTATTAAATGGGCATGATCTTTCCGAAAACCGGCTTCCACTTTTCGGGATCATGCCCCAGACGGGGCATGTCCTAACCGCCGGATGAGTGGTATAGGAGTGTGATGCGCAACCGTGTCACGCTCCTTTTTCTTGTCGCGGCCCTGACCGCCCTCGGCTCCGCCTTCAGCGGCGCACCGGCGCGCGCCGAGAAGGTTGTCGATCCCAGCACGGTTGCGCCGGAGTTTCGCGAGGCTGCCGAAAAGCGCCGTGCCGAGCAGGTCAAGCTGATCGAATGCAACAACGCCGCGAAGATCGCGAAAATTCAGAAGCGCGAACTGCCGCAATTTGTCGCCGAGTGCTTCGACAAGCCCGCTGACAAGCCGTAACCGGCTCGCACCCCACGAGCACATTCGTCGCCCCCGCGAACAATTTCGTCGTCCCCGCGAAAGCGGGACCCAGACCCCTGACTTTTCGATCGATCCGAAATAGCGGCATCGACTCTTCGCGGACAAAAACTCGTTCGGCGATTATGGATCCCCGCCTTCGCGGGGATGACATCGAATGTTTGGCCGCATTCAATCTTCAGATGCCAACAACTTTACATGCCGACACGATCTCGCGGCGCGATTGAACGCGTCCGAGGTGTGACGTGCTCCGCGCAAATGCGCGAAGGCGATGGAGCCTCGGGAGGCGCCGGGGTGCTTGCGAGACACCCGTAAGGCGAACCTTGCGATCGGCCCGCCTGCGCGGTCTTGCGAGGACCGCGCGCGCCAAATGACTTTGGCGCTGCGCCTCCCGGCGCTCCACCGTCGTCACTTCGCGAGCCGTTCCGAATGGCGATCAATCAGCCGGAACAGCGATAGGATTATATTCCATATATCGTGATATAGTCAAGCCGGGGCCACCTGCTCTTTGACTATCGTCATCCGCCTTCAGCAGGTAGGTTTCGATATTAGACAAGACCCGTTTTTCGCGCCGCACGGCAAGGCATTTGATGCAATACGATATCGAGGCCGACTGGCATTTGCTGTACACCTGCAACTACCGTTGCGGTTACTGCTTTTTTTCATCTGACGTGCTCGGCCAGAAATTACAGACTTACGCATCGCCGCAGCAATGGCAGTCGGCTTTCGATGCCACGGGTTATACCTGGCTGCTGCACCTCACCGGGGGTGAACCGAGCATCTATCCTTCGTTCACCGACTTATGCGAAGCGCTGACCAAACGGCATTTCATTTCTCTCAATTCCAATCTCAGCCGGCCGTTTCAATCTTTCGCGGAGCGTATCGATCCGGCCCGCGTCAGCTTCATCAATTCGGGATTTCATTTCGAGGAGCGCGAGCACAGGTCCGACAATTCCGCCTTTTTCCGGAACGTGGAGTTGCTTCGATCAAGAGGCTTCCCGGTTCTGGTGTCGATCGTCGCCAGCCCAAGCACACTCGCGCGCTTTCAGGAAGCGAGCGACCTTCTCGCGCAGATCGGGATTGTCCCCATCCCCAAAGTGATGCGAGGAGCCTACAACGGTCAGGTTTTCCCCGAAGCATACACAGAGCCCGATCGGGAAAGGTTTCGCAGGTTCGCGGCGCTGGCGCGCGACTTTTATGAGCCCTCGCTGGCGAACGCAGCGGAGCGGCCGAGTATCGACATGTTCAGGGATGACGATCTGCTTTATGGCGAGCCATCGTTCGCCGGGCAGTCCTGCGAAGCGGGACGCCGGTTCGTGAAACTGGAACCGACGGGAGAGGTCATCCGCTGCGGCGGGCCGACGGTCTATGGAAATGTTCTCGCCGGCACATTCAAACGCGCGCGCGGGCCAAAACCTTGCAACACGCAGGCTTGCGTCTATTTCTGCCAGAAATATGCAAAACCGGCTGCACCGCGCCCACGCAGCTTCGCTCCCGAATTTCTCACCCGGTTTTCGGATTTTATCGGCGCGACCGGAAAACCAAATTAAGTTCGGCTTTGTAAAGCTGCTTCAGGAGCAAATCCCTACTTCCCCGCTCCGTCCTTCGCAGCTTTCCTTGCATCGGCGATCGCGAGCTTGAACTGCTCCGCGGTCAGGCCGCCGGGGATGCGGAACGTCCCGACAATGAAGACGGGCGTGCCGCGGAAGCCGAACGCCTGCGCCTGCTCGCTGTTGCGCCTGAGCAGCGCATCGACCGAAGCCTTGTTGGCCGCAAGATCGGCCTTGGCCTTGGCGACATCAACGCCGGCCTGTGTCAGCGTTTCGTCGATGGCGGCCTCGGTCAGGCGGCCGACCTTGACGATCAGCGCGCGGTGCGCGGCCTCATACTTGTTCTGATACTTCGCAGCCAGCACCAGACGTGCAGCATATCCCGACGGATCGCCGAGAATCGGCCAGTCCTTCAGCACCAGCCGCACATTCTTGTCGTCGCTGATCACCTGATCGAGCACCGGCGAGATCTTCTTGCAGTAGGGGCACTGGTAATCGAAATACTCGACGATGGTGATGTCGCCCTTCGGATTTCCGAGCACCGGATTGTCGGCATCGCGCAGCACCGCATCCTTGCTCAGCACATCGGAGGCAGCGCCCTGCTCCTGCGCCGGCGCGGTTTGCGCGGACTCGAAGGCCAGGAACGTCAACACGAGCATTGCGGCGGCGAGGCCGGGAATATATCGCTTTGCGAAACTCTTCATGTTCAACTTTCAAAACGCGCGCAGGATCACGCCTTCTTGAGGAATTCCGTGCGCAGCACGAGGCCCTTGATCCTGTCGGTGCGGCCTTCGATCTCGCCGTCATTGTCGGTGAGATGAATGTTCTTCACCACGGTGCCGCGCTTGACGCCGCTGGATGAGCCTTTCACCTTCAGATCCTTGATGACGACGACAGTGTCGCCCTCTTTCAGTTCGTTGCCGTTGCTGTCCCTGACCGCCATGACTTTTCCCTGGTGAAGCGCGGCATCATGCGGCGCGGCTGGTGTCCCATATCCGGCGTTTGCTTCTCAGAACCGGATCGCCGTGCAGCCTTAGCGCGGATTGTTGAGCATGTCTTCCGCGAGATTGCGATGGGAACGCTCGATCCGCGAATTGCCCGACGCGCGGCTGCTCTGGACGTCGCGGTTCTTGCGGCAGGCCACATAGGCCGGCGATCCCGGCTCCCCTTCTGCCCGGCAGAGCGCGTCATCATCCACGGTGGCCTGTGGCGCGGTATTGCGCTCGAACTGGGCGCAGCCTCCCAGCAGAAACGCGGCGGCGGCGAAAGCGAGCAGATAGGCTGGTTTTGTTGCGGGCATCCGCGATCCTGTTGTTGCCGGCGCAGCCGGATTTGGCCGCGACCTTCGGTCCGGAATGCGCGATTTACAAGCCCACAATGGCGCCCTCGCGGCAGAAACGGCACATCAGACCGGAATTATCCGAGTTCGATGTCGCCATCGACCGTAAAGGAGAGCGCGACCCCGCCCACCGTAAGCACCATTTTGGCGGGCAGCTTTTCATCGCCCTTCAGGCGGCCGGCGGCGACCGCATCGCGGACCGCCTTTTCGATCTCACGCTGTGAGGTGACGCCGACCTGCTTGAGAAACTTACGCACACTGGTGTTGAAGACGTCTTCGTTCATTGTGGCCTCGTTTAAGTTCGTTAGGTTCGGCCCTGCAGCGCCGTCTTGATTTCGTCCAGCACCGCCGGGTCTTCGATGGTCGCGGGCATGGTCCACGGTTCGTGATCGGCGATCTTCTTGATGGTACCGCGCAGGATTTTTCCCGAGCGGGTTTTCGGCAGCCGCGCCACAGTGATCGCAAGTTTGAATGCTGCGACGGGACCGATCTTCTCACGCACCAGTGCAACGATCTCCTTCTCGATCTCGGCGACGGGGCGCGTCACACCGGCCTTGAGCACGAGGAAGCCGCACGGCACCTCGCCCTTCACCGAGTCCTTAATTCCAAGCACGGCGCATTCGGCGACATCGGGATGCGAGGCCAGCACCTCTTCCATGCCGCCGGTGGAGAGACGATGTCCCGCGACATTGATGATGTCGTCGGTGCGGCCCATCACGAAGACGTAGCCGTCCTCGTCCTTGTATCCGGCGTCGGAGGTTTTGTAGTAGCCGGGGAATTCCGTGAAATAGGCTTCCTTGCAGCGCTCGTCCTGTTGCCACAGCGTCGGCAGGTTGCCGGGCGGCAACGGCAGCTTGATCACGATCGAGCCCATGGTGTTCGGCGGCAGCGGCTTTGCGGCCTCATCCACGACATCGACCTGATAGCCGGGCATCGGCACCGTCGGCGAACCATGCTTCACCGGCAGCGTGCCGAGGCCGACGGGATTGCCGGCGATGCACCAGCCGGTTTCCGTCTGCCACCAGTGATCGATCACCGGCACCTTCAACTGCTGCTCGGCCCACTCGACCGTCGGCGGATCGGCGCGCTCGCCGGCCAGAAACAGCGTGCGGAATTTCGACAGGTCATACTTGCGGATGAAATCGCCGCTCGGATCGTCTTTCTTGATGGCGCGGAATGCCGTCGGTGCGGTGAAGAACGCAACCGCATTGTGCTGCGAGATCACGCGCCAGAATGCGCCGGCATCCGGCGTGCCGACAGGCTTGCCCTCGTACATGATCGAGGTCGCGCCATGAAACAGCGGTGCGTAGATGATGTAGCTGTGTCCGACCACCCAGCCGATGTCGGAGCCGCACCACCAGACCTCGCCCGGTTTCACGCCGTAGAGATTGAACATCGACCATTTCAGCGCGACCAGATGGCCGCCATTGTCGCGCACCACGCCCTTGGGTTTTCCGGTCGTGCCTGATGTGTAGAGAATGTACAGCGGATCGGTCGCCAGCACCGGGACACAGGGAGCGGCCTTCTTCGCCTTGATCGCAGCCTCGCGCAGTTCGTTCCAGTCATGATCGCGGCCGGGAATCAGATCGCAGGTTTGCTGCGGACGTTGCAGGATGATGCAGGCCTGCGGCTTCACGCTTGAGAGGTTAATCGCCTCATCGAGCAGCGGCTTGTACTTGACGATACGGCCCGGCTCGAGGCCGCAGCTCGCGGACAGAATGAGCTTCGGCTCGGCGTCCTCGATGCGCGTCGCAAGTTCCTTCGCCGCGAACCCGCCGAACACCACGGAGTGAATCGCGCCGATGCGCGCGCAGGCCAGCATCGCCACCATCGCCTGCGGCACCATCGGCATGTAGAGAATGACGCGGTCGCCCTTCACGACGCCGAAATCCTGCATCACGGCGGCGAGCGTCTGCACTTCATGCAGCAGCTCCGCGTAGGTGAATTTGGTGACAGTATCGGTTAGCGGCGAGTCGTGAATCAGCGCAAGCTGATTGGCGCGCCCGCCCGCGACATGACGATCCAGCGCGTTGTAGCAGGTGTTGACCACGCCGCCCGCGAACCAGCGGCCGTAAAGCCCCATCGAAGGATCGAAGACCTTTTTCGCCGGCTCGATCCAGTCGATCTCGCGCGCAGCCTCGGCCCAGAAGCCTTCCGGATCGCGCAGCGAACGCGCATGAACTTCAGCGTAGCGGCTGTTGGATATGGCACTCATTTACGATCACTCCTGGACGCCAAATTGTAGCGGACTTTTCTTGTTGTCGGCACCAGCATTGTCAGCCTGATGCCACAAGTTCAAGCGGCAACGGCTGCGACATTGTGCTGAGGGCCTTGCAGAAAACCTACTTCCTGGCGGGCTCTTTCAGCGGCATCTGCGCGCCGAGGCGCTCGATCTCGCTGAACAGGCTTTTCCGGTTGGCCCGCGCGGCCTGATAGTCCGGCTTGAGCTTGAGCGCGGCATCGAAATCCGACAGCGCGCGGCGGCGGTCGCCCTTGGCGCGCCACGCCATGCCGCGGCTGTTGAGCGCCTCGGCAAACGCCGGATCGGCCTTCAGCGCCGCATCGTAGTCGGCGATGGCGCGCTCAAACTCGCCCTTGATGTTGAAATCGTCACCGCGCGCGAGAAGCGTCTTTGCATCCAGCGCCTTTGTGACCTGATCCGGCTTGCACACGCTCATGGTCGTAACGGCAGTGCCGATCGGACGGCCGAGAATGGCGGACAGATCCTGACAAGCCCCGTCGCGGCAGACCCGCCACTCGCCCGCCAGTCCGGAATTTCCCAGCGCGACTTCAGGCAGGATCGGGAGTTGCGGCTTCCAGCGAAACCAGCCATCGGCCAGCCGCGCCTCGGGCGGCGGCTCCATGCCCGCACCCGAGCCCTTGACGCGGGCCTCGACGATTTCGAGTCCCTGCGGCGTGACGCGCCAGTCCTCCTGCCAATCGATCTTTTCGACCGAATGGGTCCACGACAGTGTGAATGCCGCAACCGCCAGCGACTTCACGACGCCCGCGGTGGCAAGACACAGACTCACATCATCACCTCAGAGGAGGTTCTCAAGCAGCTATCGGAGCCGGCACAGGCTTCTTGCGCCACTGCCAGATCACCGCGCCGATCGCGATCGCAAAGCCGACCCAGTCGCTGTACTGGAATTCACCCAGCAGACACAGAGCCGCGATGAACGACACCACGCGCTCGGCCACCGTCATCCGCGTGAACAGGAAGCCGATGGCGACCATCCCGAACAGGCCGATGGCGACAACCGCCTTGACGAAGGCATAGGCCACCGCGCCATAGAAGCCGAGCTGCGCCTGCATCGGATCGCCGTTCTGCAACATCAGCGCGGGCGAATAGACCGCAATGAACGGGATCACGTAGCCGGCGAGCGCGATGCGCATTGCTTCCCAGCCGATCTTGTCGGGATTCTCTTTCGCAATCGGCGCAGCAGCCAGCGCCGCAAGCGCAACCGGCGGCGAGAGATCCGCCATGATGCCGTAGTAGAACGCGAACATGTGGCTGATGATCAGCGGCACGCCAAGCTTGGCGAGCGCAGGCGCCGCCAATGCGGCGACGATGATGTAGGTCGGGATCGTCGGAATGCCGGTGCCGAGCAGGATCGACAGCAGCATGGTCATGATCAGCGCGAGAAACAGGCTCTTCTCACCGAGACCGATCACCCAGCTTCCGAAAATGGTGCCGACGCCGGTCTGGGTCATCATGCCGATGATGGTGCCGACGATGGCGCAGGCCATGCCGACCGTGAGCGCCGACTTGGCGCTGTCCGCCAGCGAGTCCCGGCAGGCTGCGAGCGTCGCACGGCCGCCCTGCGTGAGTGCGGCGATGAGAACAAGCACGCCGACGATGCCCGCGACATAACGGATGTCGACCGAGCTGCCGTTGCGGAACAGCGATCCCGCGACCAATGCAAGGCCGATCCAGAAGACATAGCGCAGCGCGATGTTGGAAAAGCCGAGCACAATGCTGGCGCCAAGGATCAGCGCCACCGTCAGCGCGAGGCCCATGCTGCCTGCGTACAGCGGCGTGAAGCCCTCGAACAGCATGAACACCAGAGCAGCCAGCGGCAACACCAGGAACCAGCCATTGGTCAGCGCCTTGATCGCGCTCGGGATCTCGTCCTTCTTCATGCCGGTGAGGCCGTACTTGCCGGCCTCGAGATGCACCATCCAGAACGCCGAGGCGAAGTAGAGAACCGCCGGAATGACGGCGGCCTTCACGATCACCGAGTAGTCGACGCCCAGCGTTTCCGCCATGATGAAGGCGACCGCGCCCATCACCGGCGGCATGATCTGGCCGCCCATCGACGCGGTGGCTTCGACGCCCGCCGCGAACGCGCGGCGATAGCCGAACTTGATCATCAGCGGAATCGTGAACTGGCCGACGGTGACCACGTTGGCGACACCGGAGCCGGAGATCGTGCCCATCATGCCGGAGGCGACGACGGCGACCTTCGCCGGACCGCCGCGCGTGCCGCCGAACATGCCGAGCGACACGTCGGTGAACAGCTTGATCATTCCGGCGCGCTCCAGGAACGAGCCGAACAGGATGAAGAGGAAGATGTAGGTCGCCGACACATAGATCGGCACGCCGTAGAAGCCTTCGGTGCCGTAGGACAGATGAGTGACGACCTGGTCGAAGTCATAGCCGCGGTGATTGAGCGGCGCGGGCAGATACTGCCCGAAGAACCAGTAGAGCAGACACGCGCCGCACATCAGCGGCAGCGCCAGACCCATCATGCGCCGCACGCCCTCGAAGATCAGGACGGCGAGCACGGTGCCGACCACGAGATCGAGCCGGGTCGGATCGCCGTCGCGCTGGATCAGTTCGGCGTAGAACAGATACTGATAGAGGCCGCAGAAAAATCCGACGCCGCCGATGATCCATCCCACGGCGCGCTGGAAATTCGTCCTGGCGGTGAAGTTGGCGATCAGACCGAATGTCAGCAGCAGCAGGAAGCCGACATGGATTCCGCGCACCGCCTGGCTGGGCAGGAAATTCCACGCCGCGATGATGAGCTGGAACACCGCGAAGGCAATTCCGATCACGTAGGCCAGATGGCCCCACATCCCCGGACCGAAGCCTTCGGGAAATCCATGCTCGAAATTGTCGAGTTCGACTTTGACTTTTTCTTCGGTGCCGTGCTCGTGCAACATCTTGAATCCCCGCGCCTTACAGCGTCTCAGCCCATATATCCCAACTCGTCATTGCGAGCGAAGCGAAGCAATCCATTCCAGGTAAAAGCTGGATTGCTTCGTCGCTCACGCTCCTCGCAATGACGAAAACACGGATTGCCGGGTCAAGCCCGGCAATGACATCTTTTGGATAACCGCGAGCAACAGTCGTTGCCGGACCAGACCTTACTTGATCAGGCCCTTTTCCTTGTAATAGCGGATCGCGCCCGGATGCAGCGGCGCCGGGCTGCCGGTCGCCGCGGTTTCCAGCTTGATGTCCTTGCCAGCGACATGCGAGTTCGCCAGTTCCGGCAGCGACTCGAAGATCAGCTTGGTCATCTGGTAGGCGAGATCGTCTGACACGGCCGAGCTGGTGACGAGATAGTTCACCACGGCTGCCGTCGGCACGTCTTCCTTCTGGCCGGTATAGGTTCCGGCCGGAATGACGACGGAGACGAACGGAGGCCCGATCTTGTCGACAACGGCCTTCGGCACCGAAACCACGTTGATTTCGGTCGAACTCGACAGATCTTTCAGCGATGCGACGCCAAGGCCCGCCGACTGCAGAGTGGCGTTGAGCTGACGGTTCTTCATCAGGTCGACGGATTCAGCGAACGGCAGATACTCGACCTTGCCGAGATCCTTGTAGCTCAGGTCCGCCGCCTTCAGGATAGCGCGCGCGTTGAGTTCCGTGCCGGATTTCGGCGCGCCGACCGACAGCGTCTTGCCCTTGAGGTCGGCGAGCGTCTTGATGCCGCTGTCGGCGGTCGCGACAATCTGGATGTAGTTCGGATAGATCGCGCCGATGGTGCGCAGCTTCTCCAGCTTCTTCTTGAAGCCGGCTTCCTCGTCGCCGTCGACCGCCGCCTTCAGCGAGTCGCCGAGGGTGAACGCGAGTTCGCCGCGGCCCTGCTCGATCAGGTTGAGATTCTCGACCGACGCCTTGGTGGCCTGCACCTGCGTCTTCACGCCGGAAATCTTGTCGCCATAGATTTTTCCGATGGCGACGCCGAGCGGATAATAAACGCCGGAGGTGCCGCCGGTCAGAATGTTGATGAATTGCTGGGCATGAGCGGCAGGAGCGGACAGCGCGGTTACAGAAAGAACAGCGGCCGCCAGGACAGTCTTTTTCATTCCATCTTCCTTTTTGAATTTCGCGGGAAAGTGGACGGATGAGCGGTCGCGGTCAACCCGCTGAAGAGCGGAAGTGGCGCGTTCTGCCTCGCAGTTAGACGTAGGTATGAGGAACCGGCTGGGCGGCGGTTCGTGCGCCTGAACAACCGTCACACAAATTTGCTGCATTGCGAAAAATCGCGACGCTCGCAGACTCCTCTCCAACCGTCGCACAATAGGCAACGCGCCGAGCTTGCTCTAGAACCTTGTGCGTTGGCCGGCCAGCGGCGATCAAAGAACAAGACCCGCACAGCGGGTTAAATCGGGAGACTTTATTGATATGACGAAACGACCTGCTTCCGCGCACCTCACCCGCCGCACGGTTCTTGCCGGCGCCGCAGCGCTGGGCGCGACACCGTTCCTGAGCCGCGCCTCGAAGGCCGCCGCCTGGCCGGACCGCCCGGTCAAGTTCGTCGTGCCGTTCGCCGCCGGCGGCACCACCGATATTCTGGGACGTCTCGTTGCGCAGAAGCTTTCGGAAGACTACGGCCAGCAGTTCATCGTCGAGAACAAGCCGGGCGCGGGCGGCAACATCGCCGCCGATTTCGTCGCGAAGGCCGAGCCCGATGGCTACACCTTCATCGTCGGCACGCCCGGCACCCACGCGATCAACAAGTATGTTCAGAAGAACATGCCCTACGATCCGATCAAGGACATCCAGCCGGTCACCATCATCGCCCGCGTTCCGAATCTGATGTCGGTCAATCCGGAGGTGCCTGCGAAAACGGTCGCGGAATTCATCGCGCTGGCGAAATCGAAGCCGGGGCAGTTGTTCTACGGCACCCCCGGCCTCGGCAGCACGGCGCATCTTGCCACCGAACTGTTCAAGTCGATGACCGGCATCGACATCGTGCATGTCCCTTATAAGGGCAGCGCACCGGCGCTCACCGATCTGGTGGCCGGCCGCGTCCATGTCATGATCGACAACCTGCCGGCGGTTCTGCCCTTCGCAGAAAACAACAATGTGCGCGCGCTGGCCATCAGCACCGCGGAACGCTGGCCGCTGCTCCCCAACATCCCCTCGATCGGCGAAACCGTGAAGGGCTATGACGCGGCCGCCTGGTTCACCGTGGCCGCCCCGGCGAAGGTGTCGAAGGACATCGTGATGAAACTCAACGCGAGCATCATCAAGTACATCAAGTCGCCCGACGGCATCGACCGTATCCGCAAGCTCGGCGGCGAACCGATCGGCAACACGCCCGAGGAAATGCAGGCGTTCGTCATTGCGGAGACAGAGAAGTGGGGCAAGGTCGCCGAGTTCGCGAAGATCAAGCCTGAGTAATCGCTGTGCCCTGACGCCGTGGCAGGTTTTGATCCGCTGCGGCGTCGGGGAACATTCCCGCCGGCAACACCAGTGATCCGGTTCTGACATTCGTTTCACATCTTTCGCAGACACATTTACGAATGTCAGAACCAAAGGATCACTGGAATCATCATTTGCTAGTGTCCTTTCGTATCCGACGTTTGCACGGAAGGCGCCGCAAAATGAGGCAAACGTCGGATACGGGACACTAGCGTCGAGTTCATGCCGCAACCGAACCAAGCAGAAGCTGTCAGGCGACCCCGGCTCATCTGGCCGGCGTTAAGCGGCGTTGCCCTTGCCGCACTGCTCGCCGCGGCCGCGTTTCTGATGTCCTATAAAGTCGAGCAGCCGCCCGATAACGCCAAGGTCATCGCCGACGATCTGCGGATGACTTACGCCAGCACGCCATGCGTGGTGTTCAACACGCTGGACCGGGAACTGATCGCCAACCGCGCCGAGATCAGCGACTCATCGAAACCGCTGCAGCTCTACTCCTATGCGAGCGAGAAGACCTTTGCCGATGTCAGGGCCGACGCGAAGTGGAAGCGCGACAAGGCCTGCGATTATGTGACCGGGTTCGACCAGATCGTGACCCGCTGGATGCGTCTTGTCGGCCACCGCTCCCGCTGGACGGCCGACGGCCAGTGGCGCTGGTAGCAAATCCCTGTTCAAGCCGCTTTCATTGGACCACATTCCGGCTTCATATCGCGTGCCTGCCGGTCCATTAATGATTCAGCTCTTTCGGGGATTTCTGTTTTGAATACGACGACCGACAAGCCCGCCAAACGATCCCTGCTGTCGGCCGACGGTATTGCAGCCCCCCTGCGCCACGCGGTGTTCCGGCGGATCTGGCTGGCCAGCCTGCTGACCAATCTCGGCCTGATGATCAACGGCGTCGGCGCCGCCTGGTCCATGACCCAGATGACATCGTCGGCCAGCATGGTGGCGCTGGTCCAGACTGCGCTGATGCTGCCGATCATGCTGCTGTCGCTGGCGGCGGGCGCCATCGCCGACATGTACGACCGCCGCATCGTCGGCCTCACCGCGCTGTCGCTCGGGTTGCTGGGCGGCGTGACGCTGGCCGTGCTCGCCTATCTCAACGCGATCACGCCCCACAGTCTGCTGCTGTTCTGTTTCCTGATCGGCAGCAGCATGGCGCTGTTCGGCCCGGCGTGGCAGGCCTCGGTCAGCGAGCAGGTGCCAGCCGAAACGCTGCCCTCGGCGGTCGCGCTGAACGGCATCAGCTACAACATCGCGCGCAGTTTCGGCCCGGCGCTGGGCGGCATCATCGTCGCGGCGGCGGGCGCGGTGGCCGCGTTCATCTGCAACGTGCTGCTTTATGTTCCACTCATCGTGGTGCTCTACTTCTGGCAGCGCACGCTGGAACCATCGCGATTGCCGCCGGAGCGGCTGCGCCGCGCGGTCGTGTCGGGCGTGCGCTATATCATTCACTCTCCGCCGATCCGTATCGTGCTCTACCGGACACTTGTGACCGGCATCGCGGGCGGTTCGGTGCTGGCACTGCTGCCGCTGGTGGCACGCGACATCCTTCACGGCAGCGCCCAGACCTACGGCATCATGCTGGGCTGTTTCGGCATGGGCGGCGTGCTCGGCGCCCTCAACATCTCGAGTGTGCGCGCGCATCTGAGCGGTGAATACGCGGTTCGCCTGTGCGCGCTGACCATGGGCCTTGCGATCGGGGTCCTCGCGCTCAGCCGATGGCCAGCGCTGACCGGCGCGGCGCTGGTTGTAGCCGGCGCGTCATGGATGATTGCGGTCACGCTGTTTAACATCGGCGTGCAGCTTTCGACACCGCGCTGGGTCGCGGGCCGCGCGCTGGCCGCGTATCAGGCTGCGATCGCGGGCGGCGTCGCGATCGGTAGCTGGCTGTGGGGATATGTCGCCAACGGCGTCGGCGTGGACAAGGCGCTCATGATTGCCGGTGCGGTGATGTTCGTCTCGCCGATCCTTGCGATCTGGCTGCGCATGCCGTCGACCGAAGGCGCCAACAACGACGCGGTGGATGCGCTGGCCGAGCCGGAGGTGAATTTGTCGATCACACCGCGCAGCGGACCGATCGTCATCGAGGTCGAGTATCGCGTGGCCACCGAACGGGCGCGTGAGTTCTACGACGTCATGCTGAAGGTCCAGGCGACCCGCCAGCGCAACGGGGCCTACGACTGGTCCATTTCCCGCGACATCGCCGATCCTGAGCTATGGACCGAGCGATACCACTGTCCGACCTGGCTCGACTATCTGCGCCAGCGCAACCGCTCGACCCAGTCCGAGCGCGATCTGCATCTGCGCGCGATCGAATTTCACACCGGGCCGGAGCCGATCAAGGTTCATCGCATGCTGGAACGGCCGCTGGGATCGGTGCGGTGGAAGGACGAGACGCCGGATCGCACCCGTGCGAATGACGTGCCGATCGAGACGCCAGCCAGCAGCGGCGTGTGAGCGCGGCTGCTCCAAGATCACCGCGCCGGCAGGGACTTGAACAGCCTCATTGCGGGTGAAGCGAAGCAATCCTTCAGAAGCAAGGATTGGATTGCGTCGTCGCTTCGCTCCTCGCAATGACGAGCAGAAACATCAGTCCTTCGAGGAGGACGACTTGCTCTCGTGCCAGCGGTTGGCGCGCTCGAACATGCGCCAGTGAATGGCTTCGGTCTCTGCGAATTTTTCCGGGCTGAGCCACGGCTTGAGCGCCTTGAGTGTCTTCTCCCACTCGGCGCGGTCCGGCTTCGGTACGTCGCCGAACAACTTCGACAACTCGTTCGAAACAAAACCTTTCGGCGAAACAATTTTGTTCATGATCGTCGCCCCGCACGCGAACGCTACAGTCACGCAAGCGTCACATCTGAAACCATCTCCTATCGCGAAGCGAGAATGATTCGAAAGAGTCGCTCAAACGCCTGTTGATAACTTGATTCGGTCAGCTTTACTGACCGATTGAGTCTGCGGTGAGTCCAAGCGACATTGCGCGAGAAGTTCTGCTGCGCGATTCGCAAGATTGAGCGATCATGGCAGCCATGCCCGCGGCTCGCGGCGCGGTTTTGAGGAGCAGGCGCAGCACGATGATCGATTTCACCGCACTGATGGACACCATAACGGTCAGCGGCGAGACCTGTTCGGTCACGGCGACAGAGGACTGGCTTCAGGGCCGCACCATCTATGGCGGTCTGTCCGCGGCCTTCTGCCTTGAGAGCGTGGCGCGCCAGTTCGGGGAACTGCCGCCGTTGCGCTCTGCACAATTCGGGTTCGTCGGCCCGGCAACCGGCACGGTCACGATCAAGCCGGCCCTTCTGCGCAAGGGCAAGTCGACGATCTTCGTCGGCGTCGACCTGTTCGGCGAAGCCGGCCTCGCAACGCGGGCCACGCTTTGCTACGCCACAGCCCGTCCGTCGGCCGCGGCATACAGTAGCCTGGCAGCGCCTGCGGTGCCGGAACCGGACACGTGTCCGCCGTTCTTCCGCAAGATTCCCGGATTGAACTTCATCCAGCACTTCGAGGGACGTTTCGCTGGAGGCAGCCCTCCGTTCAGCCAGAGCCAGCAGCCGAACTTTTCGATCTGGCTGCGGCATCAGGATGAAGCGAAACCGGCGTCGATCGCGGCTCTGGTCGCGCTCACCGATGCGCCGCCGCCCGCGGCGCTGGTGCTGTTCGAGCGGCCAGGACCGATGAGCACCATGACCTGGACCATCGATCTGCTGACCGACAGGCCGGAGACCAGAGACGGCTGGTGGTTGCTCCAGACCAAGGCCGAAAACGTAGTCGGCGGATATTCCAGTCAATCCACGACCCTGTGGAATGCGGATCGACAGCCGGTGCTGGTCAGCCGGCAGAACGTCGCGGTGTTTATGTGAGACCTCTCCGGCGGACGATGTCATGGATTTCCATCGCCCTGCTCGCGGCGACGCTGTCGTCCGGTTCCGTCGCACAGACGCCGCAGGCGATGGCGGAGTACCGCCGCAAGCTTGCCGAATACAACGCCGTGCGCCAGCCGTTCGATGAAAAGGCGTCCGCCTACTGGACATCGATCAGCGACAAGCGGCGAGCGCGGAACGCCAAGCGGCGCAGCGGCGAGACCATCGTCGCCGAGGACTATGTGCTCACCCAGCCGCCGGTCTATAGCGGGCCGCCAAAGCCAATCGATCCCTCGGCACCGGCCAGGCCGCCGTCGGAGCGCAAGCCGCTTCCCGTCGTCGCGGATTTCCTGAGCAACGCGCAGGAGCATTTCCAGTTCGCGCCCCGCAAGCCCGCCTCCGAGATCGAATACAAGCGCGCCTACGCGCAGGTGGCGTCGAGCTTCGGCCTGACCAAAGATCAGGCTGTGCGGATCTACAGCTTCGAGTCCGGCGGCAACGGTAAGTACGACGTGCAGGCCGGACTGGAGAGCCCTCGCCCGGGCGCCCGCGCGATCTCCACCGCACTCGGCTACAACCAGTTGCTCACAACCAACACCATCGACCTGCTCGCAGAACATGGCGGCCTGATCCTTAAATCGCTCGGGGAAAAGATCCGCCAGGCATCGGGCCCGCAGAAGGCCGCGCTTGAGCGCAAGGCTGCGATCGTCCAGCAGATGATCGCCTTCTGCAAAACCGTGCCCAATGAATGGAGCGCCCACGAAAAACTCGGCGTCACGCCGCGCGGCATCGCGGTCCATGCGCTCAATCTCGATGTCGATGTCGGGCCGCTGTTGCAGACGCTGAAACTGATGGACTCGGTCAATTTCGCCAGGCGCAAGGGCTACACCGCGCCGCTCACCGCCGCCGAACTCGAGATGATGAACCTGACCGGCGACGGCAACGGGTTCGACATGGTGTCGATGCCGCAGGCGATGCGCACTATCGTCCCGACGTCGAATTTCTTCCAGCGCAACGGCTATGAGCGCAATCCGGTGGCGATCCGCAACAACACCGTCGCCAAGCTGCTGGCGGCGACGGATGCGCGGATGGACAACCAGGTCAACCTTCAGGGCGCCAAGGATCTGGCCGCGGCGTTCTGACCATCGATTGCACGGTTTCCAATCACCTGACTCTTGAAACCGCGTACGAATGCGTACCCCAAATGGGGTACGTGAATCGGAAATAGCATTTCAAGATCATCGCGTTGGTCGAGCGCGCATTAATCGAAAAGTACCATTTTGCCGGTAACGTGGTCCGCATCATTTAAGTGCATATACGCTTCGGCATTCACGGACCGATTTCAAAGTCAGTCACTGTTTTTTAAGATTCACCGTCCGCGCAATGCCGGCCAAGAGATTGCCGGTCATGCAAAGCCCCGCGTCATCCTTGTTTGATGAACTCGACGCCGCATTGCAAAGCGGATCGTCGGAAAAGCGCATCGCTATCCTTCGGCGCGTCACCGACCTTTTTCTCTACGACGCAAATCGCCTTAATGAGGACCAGATCCGCGTATTCGACGATGTACTCGGGCATCTGATCCTGAAGGTCGAAACCAGAGCGCTGGCGCAACTCAGCACACGCCTTGCTCCGGTCGACAACTCTCCGCGCGAGATCACCCTGAAGCTGGCGCATCATGATGAAATTGCGGTCGCCGGTCCCATTCTCACAAACTCCACGCGCCTGACCACGCATGACCTTGTTGAAATCGCGAAAACGAAAAGTCAGGGCCACCTGTTCGCGATTTCGGAACGCGCCAATGTCGAGCCTGCAATTACCGATATCCTGCTCGATCGCGGCAACCGGGCAGTCAGGCACAGCGTCGTTAACAACGCAGGCGCACAAATATCAGAGCATGGCTTTGCGACGCTGCTGAAAGCAGCGGAAACCGATGACGCGCTGGCCGAGAAAACCGGCCTGCGTCTCGATTTGCCGTTGCAGCTCCTGCGCGAACTCCTGCTGCGGGCCACCGAAACCGTTCGCGCGCGGCTGATGGCCAAAATGCCGCCCGAGCTTCAGGACGAGGTCGACCGCACGCTCAAGGAAGTCGCCGAAAAGGTCGCGCGTGACTCCAACAAGATTCATAACTTCGATACTGCTCTGCGCCTGACGAAACTTCTGAAAGAGCGCGGCGAACTGACCGACGGCAAGCTGCGGGCATTTGCAGCGGACCGTCAATACGAAGAGGTTGTGGCTGGCCTTTCAGTTCTGTGCGCGGCGTCCATCGAAATCATCAAACCCCTCATGGAAAGCCCGCGCGACGAGGGACTTCTGATTGCGTGCAAGGGAGCGGGTCTCAGCTGGCAAACGACCCACGCGGTTCTGGCGTGCAAATATCCGCCCGAATCCATGCCGCTAAACCTGACGGATAAACTGGAAACCGAATTTGCAAAATTGACCAGACCGAATGCGGAACGACTGCTTCGGTTCTGGCAAATCAGGCAATCCTGAAAGCACCTTCCGGATATCGAAGACCTGTTACACGCCATCCAGAATGATCACCGTCGGCTTTTTCGGCAGCGTGTCGCGCGAGACCGACAGCGAGCGCTCCGGCCGGATGTCCATTTCAAATTGTCCGTTCATCCTTGCGATAAAGTCACTGAGCGGCGTTGCGAAGCGATGCATCGGCAGCACGATGGAGGATCGCAGCCGCCGCGTGATCTCCGACATGCCGTCGAGCGACAGCGTGAACGTGCCATCGATCGGGACCATCACGATGTCGAGGCGGCCGATCGCCGCGTAATGCGTCTCGTCGAGCGGATGATGCAGATGGCCGAGATGGCCGATGCACAGGCCCGCCACCTCGAAGATGAAAATCGAATTGCCATCCTTCTGCATCACCGTGTCAGGCCCGGAGCGCCAGCCGCCGCGAATGTCGGTCGGCACATTGCGGATCAGGGTGTCTCCGACGATCAGCGCGTGACGGGCCGGACCCTCGCCGTCGTTCCAGCCACGCAGCACATGAGCGATACGCGGATCGGGATTGAGGGTGTAGTGCGTCGAATGCGCCCGGTTCATCGTCACCACATTGGGCGACTTGCCCGCCGTGTAGGCGCCGCTGAAATCGGTGGCGATGGTGACGTTGCCGGGCGTCTCGATGATGTAGGTCGAGTGGCCCGCGTAGGTGATCGTCACTTCGCCCTTCTCCGCAGCGACCTTGGATAAGCTCGCGAACATCACACGCGGAGTGGACTGCGCGATCGCAAGGCACTCGCTCGGCTGCGGCTTGACCTGCGCGACGCCGGGATCGATCGGCAGGACGATGCCAATCAACGCGAAGATCAGGTGCAATCGAACCATCGACAGACTCCCGGCAAGGCTCAGGATTTCGCCGATCTTTTCAGGAAGCTGCGGCAATCGCAATACGTTGCGATGCGGCACATCCGCCGTGCGATGAGTGACGCTTGCCGCGCAACGCAGCTCGTCCCTATCAAGGAGCGCGTTCGTGCTTTATGAATTTCAGCAAGGAAACACCTATGGGAGAAACTTTGTATGAAACAGGCTCACGCGTACGTCCCGCGAACCACCAACTACAGCCTCAACCCGGGCGATGAACTGAACGATCTGCGCATGTCGGATCAGGTCCGGCCGCTGTTTGAACACGTCAAGAAGTTCATCCGCGAGATCGTCGATCCGATGCTGGTCGAATACACCCGGCACGGCGAGGGCAAGACCGACCGCTGGAGCTTCACACCCGGACAGATCGAGGTGCTGGAAAAGGCGAAGGCGAAGGCCAAGCAGGAAGGCCTCTGGAACTTCTTCCTGCCGGACAGCGAAACCGGCGAAGGCCTGAAGAATCTCGATTACGCCTATATCGCGGTCGAGCTCGCGAAAAATCCGCTGGCGTCCGAAACCATGAACTGCTCCGCACCGGACACCGGCAACATGGAAGTGCTGGAGCGGGTCGGCACCAAGGAGCAAAAGGAAAAGTGGCTGAAGCCGCTCCTGAACGGCGAAATCCGTTCGGCCTATGCCATGACCGAGCCGGGCGTTGCATCCTCGGACGCCAAGAACATCACGACCACCGCGAAGCTCGACGGCAACGAGTGGGTGATCAACGGCGAGAAGTATTACATCTCCGGCCTCGGCGATCCGCGCTGCAAGATCATGATCGCGATGGTGCAGACCAATCCCTATGCACCGCGGGGCAAGCAGCAATCCCAGATTCTGGTGCCGGTCGACACACCCGGCGTTGAAATCATCGGGCCGATGCATGTGTTCGGCGCCGACCACGCACCGCGCGGGCACATGCATATGCGGTTCAACAACGTCCGCGTGCCGAAAGAGAATATCCTGCTCGGCGAAGGCCGCGGCTTCGAAATTTCTCAGGTCCGTCTCGGACCGGGCCGCATCCATCACTGCATGCGCACGATCGGCAAGGCTGAAAAGGCGCTCGACCTGATGGTGTCGCGCGGCCTGACGCGGGAAGCCTTCGGCAAGCCGATCGCGCATCTCGGCGGCAACATGCAGATCATCGCGCAGGCGCGCTGTGAGATCGAGGCGATGCGGCTGATGGTGCTGAAGGCCGCCAAGGCGATGGACGTGCTCGGCAACAAGGAGGCCCGCGTCTGGGTCAGCATGGTCAAGGCCATGGTGCCCGAGCGCACCTGCAAGATTATCGACCAGGCGATCCAGATCCACGGCGCGACCGGCATTTCGGAATGGACGCCGCTCGCCGACATGTACGCCGACGTCCGGCATCTGCGATTCGCCGACGGCCCCGATGAAGTGCACTGGATGGTTGTCGGCCGCCACGAACTGAGCATGGCGTAAGCCGGGATCGGAGCGCGGTAATTTACCGTTATCGCGCTCCGCGCTTGCGGCGTTTGCGCAGAAGCGCAAATGCCTTTCTTCCGATCGGCGGACAGGACCCCTCAATCCCGGTCGGGACGGGACCAAACGTCGATCAATCAGCTGATCTTCGAAGCCAGATCGATCCAGACCGGCGATTCCCGTGCATACAGCGCACGGGTGGCCGCAAGGTCCATCGCGCCTTCATCAATGCCAAACATCTTGAACATCTCGAGAGCCTTCTCGCTCTTTCCACCCTGAACGAGAATCTGGGACAGGCGCTCAATGACCTCTTGCGGCGTTCCCTTGGGAACGGCGCAGCACTGATACGTCGTGAGATCGAACAGCGGAGCGGTCGCCCCCTGCTCCTTGAATGTCTTGACGTCGGGAAGAACAGTCAGCCGCTTGCGCGGCACCGCGATCGCAACTCCCGCGCCGCTCTGAAGAACGGATTGGGCGCCGATATAACTTCCGATGCCGCCGTCGATGACCTGCCCGACGATATCGGTAAACATCGGAGCTTCGCCGCGATAGTGAACCGGCTCGATCTTAAGATCGTACTGCTTGTTGAGTTCGATGATCGTCAGGTGTCCCGGAGATCCGACGCCGAACGTGCCAAGGCTGACGCGGGGCGCGGACTTCGCATACTGAACAAACTCACCGAGTGTTTTGACCCCGAGCTTGCTGCTCGCGAACATTGGAAGACCACCGGTCGGCATCGCGGCCACCAGTTCGAAATCGCGGTCCGTATCGTAGGCAAGGTCCTTGATCAGAACCCGGTTCACCGTCATCGCGCCGGAGGTATTGAAGAGCAGCGTGTATCCATCCGCCGCGGAGCGCTTGACCTCCGTTGCAGCCAGCGCGCCCAAGGCTCCGGTTTTATTTTCGACAACGACCGACGCGCCGGTCTGCTTGCCGATGAATTCGCCGTAGGTTCTCGCGAAAATGTCGGTCTGTCCTCCCGGAGCAAACCCGACAACGATCCGGATGGCCCGCTCAGGCCATTGAGGCGCCGCATACGCAGCAGCCGGCAGCAGAACGGAGGCTGCGCCAGCGCGCAGGATTTGACGGCGATTGAACTGCAAGACGCATCTCCGTGAAAACGCATTATCGTTAAGTTCTTTAATAGAACTATATGGTGCTGCACAACAACCGCTGCGGCGACAAACGCCTGATGCAATATGTCGCATGCATCGAGGCCATTCGTCACGAGCGAGTATTGAAAAGGAATGGTTGCAGGCTATCCGCTGCGGCGGCGGGATGACGGCTTATTGTGTTGATGATCCGGAACGGAAGCGGGATGCTCCTCACGGAAGTCACCTGAGCAGCGGTCGCACATGTCCCGACGGAGGTCCGCATGCGAACATTCCTGACGCAGGCAATCGCGATTATGCTGTCCCTTGCGCCGGTCCATGCAGCGCCGCCCGATAATGCGGACCCGACACTGGTGCCCTGGTTCAAGGGTTTGAGACAGCCGGGAACGGGTGCGGAATGTTGCTCGGTGGCCGATTGCCGCGCCGCCGAGGTTCGGCGGGATGGCCAGGGCTATGAGGTCAAGGTCGACCACAAGTGGCATGTCTCGTCGACGTTCTGGCTCCGGGTGCCGGCGGAGAGAATTCTTGACGAACGCAACAACCCGACCGGGGGCGCGGTGCTCTGCTACACCCCCGAGGCAGGCATCCTTTGCTTCGTTCCGCCGCCCGAAAGCTGAGATTTCCCGGAGCACGCATGACTCTCGCAAACGATGTCGATCTGCTTCTTCAGGATCTCGGCGTTCCGCGCAATCTCTATAGCCAGGGTTCACGCGCAGTGCGCTCGCCGCTCACCGGCGAGACGATTGCCAGCGTGCAGGATGCAACCGTCAGCAGCGCGACCGAAGCGCTCGCCCAGGCGCAACATGCATTCCTCGAATGGCGAACCATTCCTGCTCCGCAACGTGGGGAGCTCGTTCGTGTTCTCGGCAATGAACTGCGCAGCGCCAAGACCGCATTGGGGCGCCTCGTCACCATCGAGGCCGGAAAGATTCTTTCGGAGGGACAGGGCGAAGTTCAGGAGATGATCGACATCTGCGACTTCGCCGTCGGTCTCTCCCGCCAGCTTTACGGTCTCACGATCGCAAGCGAGCGGCCCAACCACCGGATGATGGAGCAGTGGCATCCGCTTGGTCCCGTGGGAATCATCACGTCGTTCAATTTCCCCGTTGCGGTCTGGTCGTGGAACGCCGCCCTCGCCCTTGTCTGCGGCAATCCGGTGATCTGGAAACCGTCGGAAAAGACGCCGCTGACGGCGCTCGCCGTGCAGGCGCTGTTCGAGCGCGCAGCGGCAAAACTCGACGGGATACCGGCCGGGCTTTCGGCGGTGCTGATCGGCGGGCGGGATGCCGGCGAGCTGCTGGTCGATGATCCGCGCGTCGCGCTGGTCTCGGCAACCGGGTCCACCGCCATGGGACGCAGGGTCGGCCCGCGCCTCGCCGCGCGGTTTGCCCGGAGCATTCTGGAGCTTGGCGGCAACAACGCCTCGATCGTGTGCCCGTCGGCAGATCTCGATCTCACCGTTCGCGCCATCGCCTTCGCCGCCATCGGCACCGCCGGCCAGCGCTGCACATCGCTGCGCAGACTGTTCGTTCATCACGGTATTTATGGCACCTTTGTCAGGAAGCTGAAGCAGGTCTATGCATCAGTCCGGATCGGCAATCCTCTCGTGAAAGATGACGTGCTCGTCGGTCCGCTGATCGATGAGATGGCTTTTCAGAAAATGCAGGAAACGCTGGCGGAGGTGCGGACATTCGGCGGAACAGTTTTCGGCGGCCTGCGCGTCGAAGAGAAACAGGATCCCGCCGCGTATTATGTAACGCCCGCGCTCGTTGAAATGCCGGCGCAGACCGGACCGGTGCTGCGCGAGACGTTCGCGCCGATTCTCTACGTCATGAAATATTCGGAGTTCGACGAGGCGCTGGCGCTGCACAACGACGTGCCGCAAGGGCTGTCGTCCTCGATCTTCTCAACCAACATGCATGAAGTGGAAAAATTTCTCTCGGCGAGAGGCTCCGACTGCGGCATCGCCAATGTCAACATCGGCCCGTCCGGCGCGGAGATCGGCGGCGCATTCGGCGGCGAGAAGGAAACCGGCGGCGGACGCGAGGCCGGTTCGGATTCATGGAAGGCCTATATGCGCCGGGTCACCAGCACTATCAATTTCGGCCACGACCTTCCGCTCGCACAGGGCGTGAGGTTCGATATCGATTGATCTATCCATTCGACACATACGGGCAAAGTGAAGCCGCATAGCGAGCGACAGACATCTGCTCGCACGGTCTATTCCGGTACTCATCGGAACGGGGTGACTATGAAAAAGCCTTTCACCGCTGCAGCTCTGGGGCCATCCATTTTCCTGGCATCCTCGTCGGCGTTCGCCGTGTCCTGCACCCAGCAGGGAGCATCTTGCAAAGGCTGGGCCGGCGGCCAAGGCGCCCAGACCGCCACCTATGCTGCGAAATGCACGCGCGAAGTATCCGCATGCATCAGCCGCTGCAAGAAGGGCACCAAAGTCTTCATCGGAGTTTACGGCGGTTCAGGCGGCGGACAGCAGTATCCGATCGACGAGTGCAAGTAACGCACGGATGCGCTCAATAGCGCATTATCTGCGTGATGATCGGGAAACGCCGTGCGTGGGGAGAAATGGTGCCCAGGGGCGGGTTGTACCGCAGCCCCGGAAGATCATGCAAAATCAATAACTTAAAGCAACCAAGCCCATGCTCTTTGTACCAACTTCTTGTATCACTGTCGAGCGCTAGCGCTACGATTGGCGTTAGTTCCAGAACCGCTTTCGCAATCTCATCCACCGCCGCTCAAAACATGTCCAGATCCGGCGGAAAAGACCGGGCGACCTCCCTACCGATTGAAAATCCGAAATGACCGCCATTTGGTCAGTCCAATCAGGAACCAGAGCCGCGGGGCGACTGCGCACCATTTTCCATTCGCCGTGATCATAGGATTCAAGGAAGTGCGTTTCGAAGGCGTTCTGCATCGCCGCCACACCTTCGCTGGAAAGCTCCGATGAGCACTTTACTCCTGTCGGAAGAAACGCCAGCAGCTTTAAAGAAGATGCGATCAGATAATTACCGTTGCGGCATACCCTCCGGAACGATGGTCTGCACAATTGAAGCATCCAGCGCTTCGTACTCGTGAAGCCCGATCATGTCGTAAAGTTCGGCGCGGGTCTGCATTTGATCGACAGCCTTATGCGTGCCGCCATCGCGAGCGATGGCTTTGTACAATAATTCCTGTGCCTTGTTGGCGACGCGCAGCGAGGACACCGGCCAGATCACCATGCGGTAACCCATGTCCTGGAATTCCTGCGCCGTGAAGAACGGCGTCCTGCCGAACTCGGTCATGTTAGCAAGCAGCGGTACACCGGGCATCCGCTGAGCAAACTCGCGGAACATCTCGGCAGTGTTCATCGCTTCCGGGAAGATCGCGTCGGCACCGGCGTCCATATAGAGCTTTGCCCGCGCAACCGCGCCGTCCATGCCTTCGCTGGCGGCTGCATCGGTGCGTGCGACAATCACGAGATCGCGGCGCGCCTTCGCGGCGGCGGCAACCTTCGCGGCCATGTCGTGCGCGTCGGCGAGTTTCTTGTCGTTCAGGTGTCCGCATTTCTTGGGCAGAAGCTGGTCCTCGAGATGCACCGCGCCCGCGCCCGCGTCCTCAAACGTGCGGACCATATGCATCACGTTAAGCGCTTCGCCATAACCGGTGTCGCCATCAACGAGGAGAGGAAGTCCCGACGAGCGGACGATCTGGCGGACGAAAAACGCGACTTCGTCCACCGTGATGACGCCCAAATCCGGCAGGCCCATCGATGCAGTCATCGCCGCGCCGGACAGATACAGCGCCTCGAAGCCCGCGGCCTTGGCCTGCAGTGCGGCCATGCCGTTATGCGCGCCCGGCAAACGCAGAATGTCGGGACGCTTCAGCAAGCTGCGGAAACGGCGGCCCGCGCTTTCGGACGGAAGATCGGATGCAACGAGATAAGGCATATAAACTCCGTCAGGCAGCGCGGATCGAAGAAGGCGCTTTGCCCCGTTCGGCGAGCGGCACGAATGTCAGGTTCTCCGGGCCGACATAGTTCGCGGAAGGCCGGATGATCTTGTTGTCGATGCGTTGTTCGATCACATGCGCAGCCCAGCCGGACGTGCGCGAGATCACAAACAACGGCGTGAACATCGCGGTCGGCACGCCCATGGCGTGATAGGACACCGCGCTGAACCAGTCGAGGTTGGCGAACATCTTCTTGGTTTCCGCCATCACGCCTTCGATCCGGTCGGCGATCTCGAACATCCGCAGGCTGCCGCCCTCAGCGCTCAGGCGCCCCGCGACCTCCTTGATGACCTTGTTGCGCGGGTCGGCAATCGTATAGACCGGATGGCCGAAGCCGATCACCACTTCCTTGGCTTCGACGCGGCGGCGAATGTCGGATTCCGCCTGATCCGCGCTGTCGTAACGCTTCTGGATTTCGAATGCGACTTCATTGGCGCCGCCATGCTTTGGCCCGCGCAATGCGCCGATCGCGCCGGTGACGGCCGAATACATGTCCGAACCGGTTCCCGCGATGGAGCGCGCCGTGAACGTCGAGGCGTTGAACTCATGCTCGGCATAAAGAATAAGCGAGGTGTGCATCGCGCGCTCATGCGACGCCGAGGGCTTCCTGCCGTGCAGCAGATGCAGGAAATGCGCGCCGATGGAATCGTCATCGGTCTCGACCTCGATGCGGCGGCCGTGGTGGGCATAATGATGCCAGTAAAGCAGCATCGATCCGAGCGACGCCATCAGCCGGTCGGCGATGTCACGCGCACCGGGCTGAGCGTGATCGTGATTCTCCGGCAGCACACAGCCCAACGCCGAGACACCGGTTCGCATCACATCCATCGGATGCGCCGCCGCCGGAAGAAGCTCCAGCGCGCGCAGCACCGCCACCGGCAATCCGCGCAGGGATTTCAGTTTGGCTTTGTAATTGCGCAGTTCCGATGCGGTCGGCAGGCTGCCGTGAACCAGGAGGTGCGCGATCTCCTCGAACTCGCAGGTTTCCGCGACATCGAGAATATCGTAGCCGCGATAATGCAGATCGTTACCGGTGCGGCCCACCGTGCAGAGCGCGGTGTTTCCCGCGACAACGCCGGACAAGGCGACCGATTTCTTGGGCGCAGGTTTCGCGACCATCGCATGTCCTCCTTTAACTGGTGGCTGCCTTTAACGGGTGGCTGCGCGTTTGACCGGCGCGTCGTGTTTCCAATCGAAGATGCCGTGGGCCGAGCGGCTGCCGAGCAACTTGGCGTCGATGGTGAAAGTGAGGTCGGTCAGTTCACCCGCCTTCAGCGCGGTCAGACGTTCCACCGAGGCGATGAATCGGTCCTGTTCGGACGGCAAGATCACGGCTTCAGAGAGTGTACGGAACTTCTTGACGTAATCCGCCCGCTTGAACGGCCGCGCGCCGAGCGGATGCGCGTCGGCAACGGCGAGTTCGTCACTGATGACTGAGCCGCCCTTCAGCGTGACAACCACGCGGCCGCCGAACGCCTTCTCTTTCGGATCGTGGCTGTGATAGCGGCGCGTCCACTCCGAATCTTCCACCGTGGAAATCTTGTGCCACAGTGCGACGGTCTGCTCGCGGTTGGCACGTTCCGGCGCGTAGGATTTCTCGTGGTGCCAGCCACCGTCTTCCAGCGCGACAGTGAAGATGTACATGATTGAGTGGTCGAGGGTTTCGCGGCTCGCCTTCGGGTCCATCTTCTGCGGATCGTTGGCGCCGGTGCCGATCACATAGTGCGTGTGATGGCTGGTGTGGATCACGATGCTCTCGATCTTCGACAGATCGCCGATCTTCGGACCCATCCGCCGCGCCAGGTCGATCAACGCCTGGCTCTGGTATTCCGCGGAGTGCTCCTTGGTATAGGTGTCGAGGATTGCGCGCTTGCGCTCGCCCTTCTCCGGCAGCGGCACGGTGTACTGCGCCTTGGGGCCGCTCAGCAGATACGCGATGAATCCGTCTTCGCCTTCCCACGCCGGCGAAGGCGCACCCTCACCGCGCAGGACACGGTCGACGGCTTCGACCGCCATCTTGCCTGCGAAGGCCGGGGCGTAAGCTTTCCAGCTTGAGATTTCGCCCTTGCGTGACTGGCGCGTGGTGGTGGTGACATGGAGCGCCTGCTGCACCGCCTGATAGATCGTCTCGGTCGGCAGGTTCAGCAACGTGCCGATGCCCGCGGCCGCCGACGGTCCGAGATGGGCGATGTGGTCGATCTTGTGTTCGTGCAGGCAGATGCCTTTCACGAGGTCGACTTGAATTTCGTAGCCGGTGGCGAGACCCCGCACGAGATCGGCGCCTGACAATCCGCAATGCTGCGCGACCGCGAGGATCGGCGGAATGTTGTCGCCGGGATGCGAATAGTCTGCCGCGAGGAAGGTGTCGTGAAAATCCAGTTCGCGCACGGCCACGCCGTTGGCCCATGCAGCCCATTCCGGCGAGATGCGCTGGCTCTTTTTCAGGCCGAACACCGTCGCGCCCGGCTGGAACGGGTGCGCCTCGGCCTGCGCCCGCGCGCTCGCCACCGGACGACGCGCGACGGACGCGGCGGCCACCGCCGCGTTGTCGATAATCCGGTTGCCGATCATCTCGACCACCTCGGTTTCGACGGCCACCGGGTCGGACGCCACCTCCGCGATCTTCCATGCGAGCTGGTCGGCGCGATTGAGCGTTTCGGCGGACTTGTACGTGCGAACGTTATGCTGCTTCACGTTGTCTTTTCCTGTTCAGGTCAGTTGATGTTTAAGATTAAGGTGAGCGTTTTGCGCGATGGACCAGACGGGGCACGGTCATCGAACTACCGTCCAGGCACGCGCCGATTTCGATCACTTGGACAGGTCAGGCAGCGCTGTTTCGACGAAGCGGGTCTCGCGGGCTGGCTCGACCCTGTTTGCAGAAAAATGCATGTGAAGCGCTCCGGTCGACTTGTCATTCCCGTAAAACTTCGCAATATCCGCATTATAACGTGCTTGAAAATGCCTAAAATAGCGAAGTTTTGCGAAGATTCTGCATCGGTCTTGCAAAGCTTGCAAAGTGGAATGCAATGAAAAAGACGTTCATGGGCGTGCGGCTAAAGCGGCTTCGCGAAGAGCGCCGCCTGACGCAGGCGGCATTGGCGGTGAAGCTCGGTATTTCACTGAGCTATCTCAACCAATTGGAGAACAATCAGCGGCCGTTGACGCTGCCGGTGCTGCTCGCGCTGAACTCCGCCTTCGGCCTTGATGTGCAGTCATTTTCGGAGGACGACGAGGCAAGGCTTATCGCCGACTTGCGCGAGGCTCTGGCCGATCCAGCGCTGGGCGAGACTATTGCGACCGCGGATCTGCGCGAGCTTGCACTGAACATGCCGGCGGTGGGACGTGCGTTTGTCACCCTGAACCGCAAATATCGGCAAGCCACCGAACAAACAGCTGCGCTGTCTGCGCGACTCGGCGAGGACCGTCAGGCAGCATCCGCGATCCTGCCGTCGACGCCGTTCGAGGAGGTGCGCGATTTCTTTTACGCACACAACAATCATATTCCAGAACTTGACGAGGCAGCCGAAGCAATTGCCATGCGGATGAAATTTCCGATCGGGCAGATGGCTTCCGCGCTCGCCGCCTATCTTGAAAGCCGGCATGGTGTCAAAGCGGTGTTCGACACGTTCGACGAATTGCCATCGGGGACGCAACGTAAATTCGATGCGCGCGCGAAGGTGATGCAACTATCGCGGCGGCTGCGGCCTGGCCAGCAGGCTTTTCAGTTCGCCACACAGATTGCCATCCTCGAGTTTGATGGCGAGTTACGCGCCATCATCGACAAGGCCGGATTTACCAACGATGAGGCACGAGGCTTGGCCCGCATCGGCCTCGCCAACTATTTTGCCGGTGCGATGGTTTTGCCTTACACGGCGTTTCTGAACGAAGCGGAGCGATGGCGTTATGACATCGAACTGCTGGGACATCGTTTCGGCGTCGGGTTTGAAACAATCTGCCATCGATTAAGCGCGCTGCAGCGGCCAAATGCGCGCGGCATCCCGTTCTTCTTCATTCGCGTGGATCGGGCGGGGAATATCTCCAAGCGACAGTCGGCGACGGATTTCCATTTCTCCCGCGTCGGCGGGACCTGTCCGTTGTGGAATGTCTACGAGGCGTTCGCGAATCCGGGCCGCGTCCTGACCCAGTTAGCGCGCATGCCGGACGAGCGGACATATCTATGGATCGCGCGGACAGTATCGCATGGCCAAGGCGGCTACGGCGCGCCGGCGAAAACATTCGCAGTTGCGCTTGGCTGTGATGTGCGTCACGCCGAACGCATCGTATATTCGCAAGGATTAAGCATCGATCCTGCTGTGGCAACGCCGATCGGGATGGGCTGCAAGGTCTGCGAGCGGCTGGATTGTCCGCAGCGTGCCTTTCCCTCGATCGGGCGCGCTCTTAACATTGACGAAACCCGCTCCCCTTTTGCTCCCTATGCGACGTCTCCGTGAGCAAATGTTCGCGTGGAAGAACAAGACGAAGGATCATCATACAGACGAAGTGGGGCAATCGCCTCCGCGGACAACGGCAGAACGCCGGTCTGAAAAGCCGCTCCGATAAGGATCATGTTGGCCGCGATCGGATCGCCGAAAGCGCGCTGCGCCAGCTCGTTCGCGGAAATGGGCGTCAATGGATGCCTGCCGGCGCTGCGGCTCCTGCCGACTCTCGCGTTCCCGAGGGCGATCCCGATCGCGGGCGAGCCCGCGGACGTCAATGCGGCGATCACCGAAGCCCATGCCGCCATGCGTGCCGCCGATTACCCGAAACTCCTCTTCACGGCCCAGCCTGGCGCGATCATCACTCCGGCCTTCGCGGTCGAATTCGTCAAGGGCTAGAAGAATATCGAGGTCGTAGAGCTGCCGTCCGGCGTCCACTATCACCAGGAGGATCATCCCGACGCTATTGGCTCGGCGGTCGCCGACTGGATCGAGCGCGCCGAAAGCGCATGAGCGGCGCTCTGGCGATATGGCAAAAGGTGTTGAGATGACCGCTGATATCAGCGAGGGGCCATGCGTGAGATTGAAGAAGGGCGTGAACGGACACCAAGCGAGCCAATCGCTGTCCGATGCGAAGGATGCAGCATCGACGCGTGGCGGAAGGCACGGCATTGTGGAAGTCAGAAGAATATCGACGTCGTTGATCAACAACATCGCCACCCTCACGAGAGCGCCAAAGTTGTTAGTGACTCAAGCGATACTAATTATCGGCAATTGACGAGAGGTCTTAGCAAGGACATCTTGCAAGTCGTTTTGGCTTCTAAGCTAGCGATAATCGAACAAACTCGATCAAGGCTGGTGTAGTACTTTGATTGTTGACAATTGTGACAAACAAGCCTGATAGCCCACGCCAGCGCCTTGAAATTCTAGCAGACGACCTAGCACTCGAGATTCTGAAAGTTGCGATCGCTGCTTCCGGCATAAAGTCGACCCCCGACCCGCAGACCCTCTTACGCGCTAGCGTTTTGCTCCGCCGTCTTGTAGGCATCGACTATATCGAGCGACAGCGGCAATCCAAAGAGTTGCGTACAACGGTCGATCCGCAGCTTGCGCATCTCGACAAACTTCTTAAGCAGCTGAGCTACGTCCTCGAAAAACAACTAACGGGCCCCCTGGGCGATATGATCGGGATCGCCGCGCAGCATCTTCGCGTAACTAGCATCGCGGAGAAAAATACAACGTTCAGGAGAACCGTCCATTCTGTTGAACAGACAGAAATTGATGGCGATCACGTCCCGATTGTTTTGGAAAGATTGGAGGGCGACGTCCGCTTTTTGCAGTCGGTGGTGGACCACATATTCGAGTTACAAACGCGCGTCGACAGAATGACGCCGGCCGAGCAGTTTTCTCTTTTCGTTGGATATGATGATAATTCTAAAACACAGACTCTCGTCAGCTCCTATGCACAAATTGGATTGCGCGAATTACTGCCCTATCTCAGTAAGAAGGACACGCGTTCCATCGATGCTCAGCTGATAGCCGGTATAGCATCGATATATAGGCAAGTGTCCGGCAAGAATTTTTCAGCAAAGGATCGTTCCTCCCGCGGCAAGAATGAAGAAGAGAGGGCAAGATTTCGTGGGCCAAGTATCCGATTTGCGGACACGTTAATTTCGCAACTGCCAATCAAGGACGATTTTGGAGAAGGTTACGACCGTATCAATAAGATCGGCAATGCTTGGCTAAGCCTAACTCGCAAACCAAGAATACGCACTGGAACGTCTAGGACCGGGCTTGAGGCGCAAGGAAACAAGCTACGGAAGCTCATGGTAAAGCAATCCCGTCGCAGACCCTAACGATTGCCAGCCTCGTTTCAGTATCTCGCCCCAACCAGCCTTAGAGAAAAATTTCTAGCTATCATCCCGCAGGAGTGGAATTTGGTCGCCCATCCCTGCACGTATTGTCCGATAGCAATCACAAAAACCCGAGCCAGCTTACAGCGGACGTTGGCGCGCTCTGAGGACATCTTCTAATCGCTTATCGAATTCAGCTTTTCGAACAGCTATCGGACGATCGAAAAAATTATCGCGAAAAACCAGAAAGGGCGCTGCGAAGGCTGTGGGACAATCGATATTGCAGTCTTTAAACGTGCATCCGGTGAAAGCTAGCTGTTCCGTTCCTTCGTTGAAGAAAAATTTGCAATCAACAAAAACGCAGGCGTCGTAACGGCAAAACAACACGCGCGAGCGGAAGTCGAATGTTTCTCCAAAGAAATGCTCTCCGTAAAACACGCGCTCTTCTCGTACGATGGGACTAGATGGCCTCAGCATTTTCAATTTATCTCGGCGTCAAACCTGAACCAGCCCTTGCAGATGATTCAATGGCTTTTAGCCCCTCTGCACTTGACAGGTTCCTTTATAGAACTAGCGTATACGAAATTCTCCTGGAATAAGAAAGCATCACAGAATGGCCGAAATCCCATTCAAGTCGGATATCGCTGGCCGCATTATTTCCATCTCACCCGCTCAGGGGGACAAGGTTCAACAGGGCGACGAAGTCGCCGTGATCGAGTCCATGAAGATGGAAATCCCCCTCACCGCCGAGGTCGGTGGAATCGTGAGGGCCGTTCTTGTCAAAGTCGATGACGTCATCCACGAAGGTCAAGCTCTGTTGATCCTGGATACTTAAGACATCCACTAGCGGCCAAGCTTTTGCTTCGGCTTTGCCCGATCCCCGCGCTAAATTGGAGACCAGCAATGCGTTCAACTGCCTGGCAGGATAAATCCGATGAAATTGACGAGCGCAGACGGCTAGCCAAGTTGCAGGGTGGTGAAGAGGCGGTCCGGAAGCAACATGCTAAGGGCCGGCTGACTGTCCGGGAGCGTATCGATCGGTTTCTGGATGATCGCTCTTTTAAAGAGGTCGGACCGATAGCCGGTGCCGGTGAACGCGCGGAAGACGGCACGCTTTCATTCACCCCCGCCAATTTTGTGTTGGGTATCGGAAAGATCTCCGGGCGCTTTTGCGTAGTCGGCGGCGAAGACTTCACGATGGGCGCCGGTTCGCCAAACGTCGCCGGCCTGCGCAAGAGCATCTATACGGAAGATCTCGCGCTAAACTATCGCATTCCGCTGGTAAGATTCCATGAAGGCTCCGGCGCAAGCATTACAGGAAGCGGCGGCAAGACGAATAGCACGACGCCGGGAGCTGTGTACGAACGAAGCCGGTTTGAATCGATAGCTCGCTGTCTGGGGACGGTGCCTGTGGCGAGCGCCGCGGTTGGAGCCGTTGCCGGCTTTCCCGCAGGCCGTCTCGTGGCCTCGCACTACAGCGTCATGACGAAGCTGACGTCACAAATCTTGACGGGAGGCCCTGCGCTGGTCGAGCGTGCGCTCGGGATCAAAATGTCAAAGGAGGAGCTCGGCGGCGCTCACATCCACGAAAAAAGCGGACTGATCAATGATGTCGTGGAAGACGAAGCGGCCGCTTTTGACGCCATCAGACGTTTTCTCTCTTACATGCCACAGAATGTATGGGAGATGACGCCGCGCGAACCCATTTCTGATCCGACTAACCGCGAAGCACCAGAATTGGCGGACATCATTCCGTCCAATCGGAAGCGCGCCTATGACATGCGGCAGGTTGTGGCAGCGATTGTGGATCGTGGTTCATTCTTCGAGATCAGCAGAAAGTATGGGCCGGGACAGATCACAGGGTTCGCGCGCCTAGCCGGCTTTGCGGTCGGCATCTTTGCGAACGATCCGAAGTTCAATGCCGGTTCACTGACCGCCGCCGGAGCACAGAAGCTGCGAAGATTCGTCGACCTGTGCCAGACCTTTCACCTCCCAATTGTTACATTCGTCGATGAGCCGGGGTTCATGATAGGCCCCGATGCTGAACGTGATGCAACCATTAGGCATGGCACCTCCGCTCTTGTTTCGGTAGCGCTCTCTACGATCCCGTGGGCTGCGGTGCTCGTGCGCAAGAGTATGGGGCTCGCCAATTATGCCCACCTCCCGTCCAACGCTTATGTCCTCGCTTGGCCATCGGCCGAAAGCGGAGCGTTGCCAGTCGAAGGTGGCGTCGCCCTCGCATTCAAGCGCGAAATTGCCGCCTCAGCCGACCCCACCGCTAAGCGTCTCGAGCTTGAGGAGCACTTTGCCGCGCAACAGTCACCGTTTCGGCGCGCCGAGGCTTTCGGAGTTCATGACCTGATCCATCCCCACGAAACGCGCGGAAAATTGTGCGACTGGATAGAGCTTGTGCAGACTCAGCTTGGACAGAAACTTGGACCACCGCAGTTCTCTTATCGGCCTTAAAGTTACATTCAGCGTCAACAACGAAAGCTTATTAGCGTCCGGCGACAGATCCCAACGGATGACACCGGCCAATATTCGGCCGTTGACGTAGAGCCCAGCAAGTCAGCCTTAGTCCCTAGCAGTGTAGGATCCTCGCATCACTGATTTTGTCAGTAAGCTTGCCTCTACGAACCCCTCGTCGTCTGCGTAATCCTCATCGTCCCATAAGGACGCGAGTCGCCTCCAGAGCTCATCCCGTTCAATGTTCAGGCGTTGGGCAAGATCTGCCATTGTTGCGCCGAGCGAGATGAGATCCTGCCTATGCGCCGAAAAGACGATATCTTGAATGTCCCCAGATCGAGATGCCTTAAAAACTGCGTTTAACGCGGCACGCGTGCGCTGCCAGGCCGTTCTAGAGCCGACAGCCTCAGGATAAGCGGGAGTAACATCGGTAGGATGATCAGCTGCCAACAGCAATCGCCAGTATCCGACCGCTCCAGGTCCCCATCCCATATCGAGAGCTATTAATGCCTGATCCAAGGTCGGCGCCTGTTCGCTCGCTAATGTCTTGCACCTGCTAAGCAAGAGCCCAGGAAGTCCCGCTGACGCATCGCGCAAAAGGTCCAAAACTCGCGGTTCACATGCAAACAGCAATTGATCGGCAAAACGAGCGCACAGGCAGCCCATTTCATCCTGTCTTAAAGTCCCCAGTCGGTGAACCTCGCAACGCGACATGCCGGCGGCATTCATGTGTGCCATATCTGTGACGAGCAAAACGAATGCCGTTGACGATAGCTTCTGCTCAAGTGTCTTAAGACACATATCAATGAGCCGGTGGTTGAATTCCGCATTATGTATAATCACGATGCGTCGGCGTGTCAGGGGCTCGAAACGTAGACGGTCCAGCAGCGTTTCCTGCACATAGCCATTGCTGGCGCCCGCTCTAGCGTCAAACTCGTGAACGTCAAGACCCTGATCGAACAGCTGGCAGGCGGCACAGATGCCGCAGGCGTCCTCCATACCGTCCTGCACTGCCTCGCAAACCAAAGCCCTGCCATACAGTCGGGCAATGGTCGTTTTACCTACCCCATCTGGTCCGAGAAGCATCAATGGCTTGCTATGACCGCCGTTCATCGATTTCCGTCGCAATGCGGCTACTACATCTTTGTGGCCCACAACGTCACGAAACGCGACCGGGTCCGGAACGGAGTCGGCTAGCCGCCGTGCAACTGCGAGCGAGGGAACATCGCTAGGTACGGGCGGAGCCGCCAGCACTGATCGAAGCCGCGACATCCATCGGAAATTGTCCCCCTTAGCGTCGAACCCGATCAGATCATTTTGCAAGGCTTTAGCGTCGTCTCTTGAGACAGCCACATGTAGCTGGGGCCAGTAACCTTTCAATGGATTATGCCCAGTTTGAAATGCGCTGCGGCCAAGGTACACGCATATTAGCTCATTAATTCCGACGAGTGCACTTCTGGAGGCGGCAAGGTCGTCGAGATGCACTAGGAGAAGTGCACTCCATAGGGAAACGCGCGCTACCACCGCAGCACTCCAGGATGATTGTTCGCCTGAGCCTGACTTAATGAGATTCCGAGTATGGCGGACGAGGTCTGCGACAACTGCCGGACTGTCGCTGGCAGAATGACGGCGTTCGAGTCCTTCCAATAACTTTGCAGCAGACCAAGCGTCACGATCAACGACCATCCGGCGCAGCGGACCTGCGACAAGGGCTCGGTCGCCTTCGAGCTCCGCAGATACAAATTCATGGGAGAACCGGCCAGAAACAGGATCTACAAACAGCAGAACCACACGATCGAATTCGTGCGCGAGATCGGCAAAACTGGCGACTGGATTGGCCTGAAAATACCTCCAAAAATAAGAACGGAAGCCATCCTGACTAAGGAGGTCCGTACTCGGGACGAGATCCGAACGAAAATGAAGGTAGTTCAGTATCGCGCCAAGCGAAGCCTCGTTGACAGCTGGCTCGCATAGAACCAAGCAGGACTCACCCGCCGCGGCCACAAGCTCATCACACAGGGTATCGTCATCATGGCGAACAAACAGGACGGCAGGTGCGACAGCTCCGGATGCAAAGGCGATCGCCGCATTGCGAACATCAAGTCTCCCCCGGATTGCGCCCTCTACCGAAGCGTCGCAAAATGGAACTCCTGAGAAAAGCCCGCCGCCTGCGAACAGGCCGAGGTAGTTGCTTGATAAAACGAGTTCACCGCCCTTGGCCGCACTGTTTGTTATCGCATCCAGCACCTCGTGGCGCAGGAAACCCTGTCGGTACAAGTAAACAATGGGTTTGGTTAGCGCAAATTGCGGCTCAAGCAGAAATTGAACGTCAAGCATGGCGCGTTCCGACTTCAGTCCCCCGCGCAAATACGTCGCGCCGGACCGAGGCTTCCTTAAGCCACGCTTCCTGGAGCCGAGCGCGCTCAGCATCAAACCGCGGCGTTCCGCCCCAAAGATGTTCAAGTTCTGCAATTCTTTGCCGACGGTACTGCGCCGTCTTGAGCCGGAACAGGTATTCCTCAAATTCCCACCCTGAGTTGATTTTCTCCCACACTCTCGCGTCGAATGCCGATACAAACGCCAGGCCGTTCACACAGGCGTCTTCCATGGCGTCCTGATTGAGGAGGCCACGAAATTCAACGGGTTTATGGCGTGTCGGTGCTGACTGGCGTCGATGTCGCTTAAGGTTCGGCAAAAAGCCGTCCATGCTGTCGTCCAGAACGGATTCGCTTTCCTTGAAGCCGCCACAGAGATCAAACACCTGCCGCCAGTGAAACTGTAGTGCCATTTTTCGCCCGGGGCCCGGCGCGAAAGTAGCCTTAACATGGGTGGAGCCCTCGTCGCGGTAATCGCGGCAGAACTCAAAAACAGCGCGCTGCCTATCGTCCGCCTGCAAGGCCGGAATATGCGCGAGGATCCGACCGGCAACGCCGTCTCGGTCACTTTCATAGGTCACGACGGCTGCGTATGGCGAATGGGACTTTGTAAACGCGCCTTCGAGGGACTGCAAAAACCGTTTGATAGCAACGATGACCGCGGCCTCGGTTTCACGGGGGTTGTGAGGAAAAAGTAGCAAAGAAAGGTTCAGGCATTCTCCTTGCTGCTGGATGAAAGCCGATGCTCGATTGACGATTTCCCGTACGTCAGACGCTTCGACATAATGATCGTCCGACAGCGGCTCGGCACTGACGCCGGGCAACATTGCCCGCTCGCCGATCGACCATTGTCGATCCGCGATGGAGGCGGCTGCACCAGGCACATCCAACTTTTCAACGCTCGCCTCTGGATTCGCTAGGCAGCGATTGACCAAGTCCTCGAACATCGGAAATGCCAGAACGGAAGACGGCGATGCGACCGGATATGTGGTCCAGAATTGGATCATCCGTAGCCATGGCTCCTTCATATCTGAAGGTGTTGTGAAGTGCCACTTGGCGCAAAAGGCGGAGATAATCTCAGCGCGCTGGTCCACCATTGAATAGGCAAGAGGGTCGACGGCGACGTCGTACCCCAGAATATCGTTATAGTAACAGGTCGCGAGCAATCCCCGTACCGCCCGAATCTTATCTTCCATCAGTCCGGGCCAATCTCGAAGAGAGGTGACTTGTTTTTCACCATCGCCCCTTGCTAGCGCCAATAAATAGCCCGCCAAACAATCAGGTGTCTCGATGCCGCTTTCAAGACGCACCGCTTCAACGTCCAAAACGTCACTGGCAAGCGCGACCTTCTCCAGCCCGTTCAACAAGCTACGCGGATGGCCCCTTTCCACCGCAGCAAGCAGTGAGAGGCCCGCCCTGGTATAGGCGATGCCTTCACGCTGCGCGATATTCTCAAGAAAAGTCATGGCCATCAGATGATTTAAGGGCCGTACGTTCAGCTTCGTCAGGCGTGACAAGAACGCGCTGTCCAACGATGAGGGATCAGTTGTCGCAAAAGCATAAACGATGGGCAGGTCCCGGCGCTCAAGGCGCTTCAATAGCGCGTCGCAAGCCGCGCGGGATAATGCATGGCATTCATCGAAGAAACAGACCGTCCAGCGATGCGCTTTCGCAATAAACGGGACATGCTCAAGAAAAGCATTAACCTCGGAAAGTGATCCACCGCGTGCGGGGGTATCGTATTCCAACAGAAACTTCGCGCTGGTGCAGGCGTCGCATTGGTTGCACGGCGACCCAGTCTTACTAGGGGCTTCGCAGTTCAACGCCCTGGCATAGATGTGCACGAGCGAAGTCTTTCCGCTTCCGTAGTCGCCCCGGAGCAAAAGATTACGTCCGAGCGACCTCGCCGCCAGCCGGGAAAGAATGCGGACGGTCATCTCCTGTCCCCAGACGTCGTGGAAGCTGCGTGGTCGGTATTTGTCGTCGAGACCTTGGTTGTCCTTCAGCATGATCATTCGGCCGGAGAAATGTAGGCGGTGTAACTTATGCAGCCTGTGCAGGCTCTGTAGCGGTCGTTAGAATATCTTTGCGGAATTACAGGGGTGAATGCGGAAGTGTCGGCAGGGCTGCAGACTTGGGAATGTAGAACACCCCGCCGCGATCGCGGCTCTTTGCGCCGAACGGCGAGTCACCCCGTGAAATGTAAAGCGCCATTTGGTCTGCAAATAACCGCTGGGTCATTTCTTGGCCGGTCTCAAGCATGAATTGCTCACGCAATGCATCTGCGTAATAACCGCCGCGGGTGCGCGCGCTGCGCAGGGCTTCGCTGGTCAGATCGAGAGCTATAAGCCACTGGCGAAAAGGGGATGGGGGGACCCATTGGCCCTGATGAACTCGAACTTCGTCAAGGTAAGGCAGAACCGGGTTTGATCCGAACGGATTTACGGACTGCCAGAGCAACAGGTAGTCAATATCGTTTACGGTGGCCCATACAGCCGCATCGCCACCCTTAATTTTGTCACCGTTGCGAAATTGGAGCGTCACAAAACGGCGGTTGCCGGTGCTATCAGGCACAAGCTCTCCGATAGGCTGGTTCGATGTACCAATCGGCATACACTGCTGTTGGATGGCCGAGCTCATTGAAGTCATCAAGATACGGCGGCGAAGTGATTCGGCCGTCAGAACGGTCTTGATGATCGGCACACTTGAGGCCGACAGTTGCTCCATGTCATCGAGAATAACGACTGGGTAGCGAAAGATATCGCCACTGCGGCGGTCGGCCATGTCGCTGAACAGCACGCCATCAGCTGCCAATTCCTGCAGGGGGCTTACGAATTTGCGAACGAACATGGTCTTGCCCGTGCCCTGAAGGGGGGAGAAAATGATTGGCATCAGGTGACGTGTAACCTTGCGGTCGAGTGCCTTTTGTTTCACCGCCCAGATAAAGCTTTGAAGAACGATAGCAGCCAGCAGTCCTTCAACCTCAAAAAGGTCGTTAAGGCGCTCCCACTCTCGGATCGCGGCGCCTTTATCGTGTTGCTGATACTCGTCCATAATCGCGCTAACGACCTGTGCGAAACGTGCGTCGCGCTGAGCGTGGACTTCAAGACGCAGCGCCGTCTTAATCGCTCCTGAAGAATATTTTGCCATACGGCCGCGCAGCACGAGCAGGTCCTCGAGCTGTGACAACGTTGGGTTGACCGATGTAAGAGCTTCGGCCACGTCCTCGGGCTTGTCGGCTTGCCTAACGAGACCTGCGATCGATAGTCCATGATCGAATCGCACCACGATTCCACGGCGTGCCATGTACTCCCGCACGAAATCGCGCACCGGCGATCGGTCTGTCAGAAAGCTCTTCTTACCCGTCATTATCAATCCGTCATTGCCAACTATGCGATCCTGAAATGATCGCACCTGGGATGACGCGTCGGTTCCCGCCTTGGATCCGGCAAGTGAGGGGGACCCCCGCTTAAGGATCGTTGTGGCATATCCGCCGCGTCTTTCGCGACAGAGATAACCCCTCCCAAAAATCGAAAACATTCCTGGGGCAGACCAACATTTTCTGGTTAGGCCCCCCCACTTTCCCGCCCGTGTAAGAGGCCAAGTTGACGTCCTGAGACCATGGCGAGCTTGGTGCGACGTGCTTCGCCGGCAAAATGTTACAGATTGGATTGCGCCAGACCATCCGCTGCCCGGACTAGCAAAGCGAAACGCTCTTGGTGAGCCGGCAGAATAACTTCAAACCATCCGTTTGATGGCTGGTGGATCACCCATATTCGAAAGACGGGTTTTGTAGAGA